>Ga0067045_1002958_pt1 | contig 35167 bp, 31 predicted proteins | sample TerdegcTABiofilm_FD_59184 | JGI IMG/M metagenome (GOLD analysis project Ga0067045, IMG submission 59184) | Combined Assembly of (Gp0054472, Gp0054536) Wastewater bioreactor microbial communities from Singapore -Terephthalate degrading...
CTGGTTGTTATAGGTGTTATATTCAACCGCATGAATGTGGTCTTCACAGGAATGGCCCAAAGTGTGGGCGGCAGTTACTTCCCCAGCATCTGGGAGTGGCTGATTACTATCGGCATGTGGAGTGTTCTAATCCTGGCCTATTTGTTTGTAGTAGAAAACTTCCCCATCCTTCCAAAGGAGGAACATGTGTACGAAAGCTGTCATTCTTACGGAATAAGCCACCATGCATGATCATTGTTAATCACGGATCCTGTCAGGAATCCGGTATTTAAAAAGATTTATCAAATTGGTCGGTTATGCTGCGCCTGCCTCTTTGGTATCACGGGTAGTAACGGATGCATTTACAGTAAGTTTCATTCGAAAGATGACGGCTCGAGTACCGTAGAAGTAAGCGCGGCATAAGTTCGACCATTAATTTAGTATGAGTTTAGCACCGAAAGCTGAGTTAAAACGTCCCGGTTGTTGATAAAGCTTGTAAAGGCGTCAACAGCAAACCCCCCCATACTTCGAGTGTTCCGGACTTGATAAAGACTGCGCCATAAATCAAAGCCAGCCACCTGCACTTCCCTCACCAATCCCAATTTTAACGATTCCCGTACGGCATACCTGGATACAATGCTTATCCCCAGGCCTGCTTTAACTGCCGTAATTACAGCTCTGGTGCTCCCCAACTCCAATCCCACCGGTATCTCTCTAGCTGCAATATTATGTTCAGCCAATTTTTGTTCAACGAACCGGCGGGTCCCCGACCCCTGTTCGCAAAAAATCATCGTCTCACTCTTCAAATCGGAGATCTTTATAGCACCTGAATTCACCCATGGATGTGTAGGCGAAACAATTAAAACCAGTTGATCTTGCAACCAGGGGAAACAGTCAATTCCTTCACCGTCCACGGGCACGCCGGTAATACCCAAATCGACCTCCTGCTCCAGGAGCCAGCGCTCCACCTGTCCGCTTTTCGATACCTTAAGGGTAATTCGAATCCCAGGGTAACTTTTTTTAAACGCCCCGATCAAAAGCGGAAGAAGATACTCCCCCGGAATTGTACCGGCTCCTACAACCACATGTCCTTTTTTCAACCCTTTCAATTCATCTAATTCGGCCTTAAATTTTTGGTAATGCATGAAAATTTGTTTCGCTTCGGGATAAATCAACTTTCCGGCATCGGTTAGAACCATTTTCTTGTCCTCGCGCTTGAATAANGTCACATCAAGAGCATCCTCAAGCGCCTTGATTTGAAAACTCACTGCCGGCTGGCTTATATTAAGCTGCTGGGCGGCCATGGTAAAGCTTTGTCGATCAGCCACCCCTAAAAAAGTTTCTAACTGTTTGAACTTCATTTATCCAACACCACCGATAGAATATATATGATAGGTATTGTCCTTAAATAATTTCGCCAAGCAACAAGAAAAGGCTACTGGAGAATATCCAGTAACCCAATCCTGAATCGCAGCACTCTCACTAAACAATATCTGGTCAAATTTAGGTAGTACGTTCATCTTGATGAACCGCCATATGCATATATATGCATATAATGCCTAACGCCTTGGCTAAAACGCAAGTTCCATACTCATTCTTACCTTACGCTAGAGCATAGCGCTTCAGGCCTTCATCGTACCTTACGAATCTATGTCTTGACGAACTATTAAGGTGCCTTGATACTTCAGACGGGGTCAGGCCTAAAACCTTAGCAATTTCTCCGGTTGTAAGAGGTCCTTCCCGCAAGAGTGAGATAATTTGGCTTATTGCCAATTTCTCTAAAATCGTTTCGTCAAACAGCCTGTTGAACTCGTCGCTGGTGAAAAATTTATGATATTCTTCCTCTGATCTAACAGGTACTCTCATTCTCTCCCTTTCCACCAGCCTGATGTAGGGAATCAGGTTTGTAACTGCTTCAAGATTTAACTTTAATGCATTTTCGTCTATTCCTTCGGCTTTGCCGAGAGGTCCCATCTTTTCTATCTCCGCGCTATATTCATTCATAATATTGGCAAAACGGATTCCTTCACCGGCGGATACCCATTCGATCCTTAATCTTTTAGGATTTATACCTACATGCTCCATTAATTTTTTGCATATCTGCACCATGCCATATGCATCATAATTTCCATTAGTAATATAATGGCAGTCGTTAGGATGACAACCGCCGACAAACACCCCGTCCGCTCCCTTTGAGAAAGCTCGAAATATATGTTCCATGCCGACTCTGCCGGAGCACATCACCCTGATAAGCTTTATATAAGGTGGATATTGAAAACGAGAAACCCCGGCAAGATCCGCACCTCCGTAGCAGCACCAATTGCATATTAGACCTACCATATTTGGTTTGAATTTATATTCAGTACCCATTCTTATCACACTCCTGAGGCAGTAATTACTGTTTTGTTCATCAATTGAATTCTACGAATTTGGAACCGCCTCTATTTGGCTTAAGAGCTCGTTATCAGTACTTTCATTCACCTTGCAAACAGAGCAGGAGGCTGTGACAGTTGATATAATACGTCTATCCCTTTTAAGAAAGCACTGAGTACATATGCCAGTTCGACTCCGCCGGTGCACATGACACGTATAAGCTTTGTGTGGGTCGCATATTGTTGTCTGGAAACTCCAGCCAAATCAGCAGCGCCGTATACTCACCGATTACAAATAAAACCTAAGATCCATGGTCCGAACTTAAGTTTCGTACTCATGCTGTCTCACCTCCTTACTGAGTGATCCCGGCTTTGTTCATCACGCTCTGTCCCCCGGGATAAACGCTCAATCTCAAAACTAAAACAATAATTCAATGAAAACAACAAGATTCCTTTATTGAATAAATAGATTATCTTTATTGATACTTATAACGAAATAAAAAATATTTATCAGGCTTAGGTTGTTGGGCGTTACAATAAATAACGAAGTATCCACCATTTAAATTATGAAAGCCGGGAATTTAACCCGGCTTAACATATCTATATGTTTCCTTTAATATTATCTTTATCCTTTTTTCTTGGAGCTACATCTAAATTTGTATCGTCATCAGGAGTAACAGTAACAGGTTTTCGAACAACATTACGCTTATTCTTGTACTGATCTCTTGAACTGCTGCAACTGCTCAGAAATATCACCCCCTTTTTATTAATATTATTATTTGTTCAGTTTATAAAGTTATAAGTGAAAATTTATGTGATTATAACCTATAAATGTAATTATATCCCTTCGCGGTCAATGTGGTCTTATACGGCACTCGCCACTGAAGCAGCATCACCAGAAGGATGAAAATGTAACTCAGGAGTTATATGGCATAAATAAAATACACTTATAAATAGTATACTAATTATAAATTAATTTTCTTTGCTATTGATAGTGTTTAAATGTACAATTAATACTGTTATTTGCTTATTTTATACAGGAGGGAGTGATAATCAATGAAAGAAAAAGTACAGGAAGTATTGAATAAAGTCAGACCTACTCTCCAAAGAGATGGCGGAGATGTCGAGCTTGTCGACGTTACCCCTGAAGGGGTAGTGCAAGTTAGGTTAAAGGGAGCCTGTGGAAATTGTCTGGGTGCCACCATGACCCTAAAAAACGGAATAGAGCGAGTTCTTAAACAAGAACTGCCTGAAGTAAAAAGTGTAATTGCAGTTTAAGGATTTCAAAGCGAGCCGAACCGGTAAATGCTTCCCATTGGGATATTGATTGGGATGTTATCGAAGGCAGTATAAAATGTCGGGATTTATTCCGACATTTTATTTCAATATTATTTACCTCATTTGTATTTTTTGTTTCCTTTTCCCATACGGGCAAACCGCTACACATAAACCGCATACACAACGTTCTATCTCAATACCCCAAGCCTTTTTTCGTTTTTCCATGAACTCATAGCACTTATGTGGATCAAGGCGCGCAGAGTCTGTTTCGCTTTCACTGAATTCACGGCCTTTAATGGCTCCGGCCGGGCAGGCCCGTGCACATACTTGACAGGTATGGCAAGCTGATTCCATTATCGTTCCTGCCTTTAGCGGAGCGTCGGTTAGAATAGTGGAGAGGCGCACACGGGGCCCGTCCTTTGGTGTTAAAAAAAGACCGCTTTTCCCAATCCATCCCAAACCCGCTAGTCTAGCCACCAGTTTATGTGATACCAGTCCCGCCAATCGATCCTGATATACACCAAATGATGCAGGCACAGGATATGCCTTCCATCCGCTGCGCTCGATCTCACGGGCAATTTTTACAGCGCCGGTATTCTGAAGATAATCAACCGCATAGTAAATATAGTTGTGAAAAGATAGTATTTTGTCTTGTTCCTGCCTTTCTATAGCATCGACTACCGCATCAGAGAGACGAATAACGAGTGAAACTGCCATTGGAAATTGACGGATTAATTCTCCGCAAAACCCTTCCATGTATAAATGATGCTCTGTTAAGTCTGCGAAGCCGCAATAATCCCAACCGAGCGCAAAGGCCATTTCCTTGAGTTTCTTTTCTAACTGCATTTCATCCCCCATCCCGATAAAAACGGAGGCCGGCATAAAAAGAACCATCTGCATTTTAGCCGGCCGACTCTATCATCATTCCATCATTAATGCCAGTTTTTGTACTCCTGGATGTTCTCTCTGGTTACTACCGCCAGCGGGCTATTTACCTGCTTCGGCACCTCCATTCCCTGGATGGTCTTTAAGCAGAGGATTATGCCGGCCTTGGCGTAGGCATCCATAGAATAGGCTATGCTGCCGTCAAGTTTGCCGGTGCCAATGGCTTCTTTCGCTTCATCAATAAAGTCTACACCAAAGATAATGCGCCCTTCTCTTTTGCCGGCTGCTACCAGGGCGTCTGCCGCAGCTAAAGCCATGACGTCATTACAACAAAATATACCTTTAATATCTGGATGAGCCTGCAATAAGTTCGTAGTAATATTATAAGCGGTGTTTCTATCCCAATTGCCGGGTTGAATCGAAACCAATTCGATCCCCGGGGTGTTTTCAAATACTTTTCTTGCACCCGAAGTCCTGCCTTCACTCTGACCCGCGCCTGGAATGCCCTGAATAATAGCTACCTTGCCGCCGTCCTTGCCGATCTTTTCAACAATATATTCGGCCGCCCTTTGACCCTGTTCCGCAAAGTCCACCGTTATCCGCCCGTCCAGCTTCCCACCGGCTTCTTTGACAGCGTCCACATTGATTCCAGGACCCAGGTTGACTACCTTGATTCCTTTTTTATTCGCGCTTACAACACCGGGTACCAGATTATAAGGTTCTATCGGTGATATGATTAAGCCTTGATAATCCTTGGCGGTCATGGCCTGCAGTGTCTCCAATTGTGATTTGGTATCTCCCTCGTTAGGAGCTGCCATTACCTCAACGTTAACTCCCAATTCCTTGGCGGCACGTTCATAAGACTCTTTCAAAGTCACCCAGTAAGGGTTGGCCAGGGTAATGACCAATATGCCAATTTTTTCGCCTTTTTTTAATTCGGGCATGGGCTGCAACTGATCCATCAATATCTTTTCGTTTTCTTCCACTTTGGGGTCTGAGACCTGCTTAGCCGGTTCCTTACCTTCGTTAACTACCTTACTTTCATTACTGTTACTACCGCAACCACCCAGAGTCAACACAAAGATAATCAGCAAACAAATAGTTAATATCCGCTTGTTTTTTGTCATATTAACCCTCCTAGTGTATGATATTTCCATGGCCCGGTGCATTCTTCAGCCGCAACTCGGAAATAATTATTGCCACCAGAATAATGACACCTATGGCTAACTGCTGATAATAAGAAGGTATGCTCAAAATAGTCAATCCATTGCGCAATACCCCCAATAGCAGGCAAGCCGTAACCGTTCCGGTAATGCTTCCCCTACCTCCTTTCATATCAGTGCCACCCAGCACAACTGCGGCTATGGCATCCAGTTCGAACATCGAACCAGCAAGCGGCTCTGCGGTATTTAAACGGGCAGTGACAACCAAGCCACCTATGGCGGCCGTAATGCCGCAAATTGTGTAAACGATGAGCTTATACAACTTATAAGCGACTCCCGAGCGCCTCAGAGCTTCCTCATTGCCGCCCAGAGCCAGAGTATAATAGCCTAATTTGGTTTTATTTAGAACCAGGGCTCCCAGCAAGGCGATAAATACCGCTGTCAACATCGGCGGGTTCAACGGCCCAATATGACCATTGCCCCACCAGGTAAATTCCCGAGAAAAACCATAAATGGGTATCCCCTTGGTGATGATCAAGGCCACACCCCGTGCCACTGCCATCGTGCCCAGAGTTACTATGAAGGGATTGAGATTGAGCCGGGAAACCAGCAAGCCATTACTCATACCTACGAATGCTCCTGCAACGATTCCCCCAAAAACTGCCATTTCGACAGACACACCTGCGTGCATGGCTGCAGCCATACACACTCCGCTCAGTGCCGTTACGGAGCCTACCGACAAATCAATTCCTCCGGTACAGATGACAAAAGTCATCCCAACCGCGATGATAACCTGCAGGGCGCTTTGATCCAGAATATTGCGCCAATTGTCCCAAGTCATAAAAAAAGGGGATGCCAAACTTAATAAGAATACCGTTGTGAACAATACAAGCCCGAGTAAAATCTGCGAAAACTTTTGATCCCAGATCAATAGGAATCTATTAAATTGCTTCATCAGAATACACTCCTGCCGCGACGCATGCTCCTTTATCTGGTGCGCCCATGATTAACTCCACGATTTGACTTGGCAGGCTTTCTTTAGTTTTGCAAATAGCTGCAACCCGACCGTGACGCATCACACATATGCGGTCGGAAATCTCAAACACCTGGTGCAGATTATGGCTGATCACGATTACAGCAATGCCTTCTTCGCGCAGTTTCAGCAACAACTTGATCACTTTGGCTGATTCCTGGAGCCCCATAGCTGCAGTCGGCTCATCGAAAATGATCACTTTGCCCCCCTGCAAAATGGCTCTTGCTACTGCCACCCCTTGTCTCTGCCCGCCAGATAAAAGCCCCACCGGCGTATTCAACGAGGGAATATTGATCTGCAGGTCTGCTAAAATTTTGCCGGCTTCTTTTTGCATCTTGCGCTTGTCTACAAAAAAACCTGCATAAACCGGTTCCCAGCCCAAAAAGATATTGCTTGCCACATCACGGCAGTCAACCAGGGCTAGATCCTGGTACACCGTCGATATCCCCAGACCGATTGCTTTCCCCGGCGACAGGGAACTGTAGCTTTTATCTCCCACAATGATTTGACCCTGATCGGCAGTTAATGCCCCCGATAAAATCTTGATCAGAGTGCTTTTTCCGGCGCCATTATCGCCAACAATCGCCAATATTTCGCCGGAATAAATCTCCAGGCTAACATCGCATAAAGCTTCTATATTGCCAAAGGATTTGCTCAGGTGGGCGATTTCTATGGTAGGCTTTATACTTTGATTGGACATAGTTAAATCTCTTATCTCCTTAAACTTTACCGGCAGGGGATCATAACCATGGTATTAAAGCTGGTTTGTTCATACTTCTATTCCGTATATGTTGTGTCTCTATACCCCTGTAAATTTTCTTTCAAGTCTAGCTGGCCTGTTCCTATAAGGTTCGAGTCTTTTATGACCTGCCATTAAGGAGTTCCTTAAATGAAGCTCCTCCCATATAATACGACATTTTATATCAATATTTTTACTAGGTCTAATATATTTATTTAATATCATTTGTGTCTTCTATAAAAAATTTTTATAAATAATAATGGCAGTCGTAAAATGACAACCACATACAAACATCGCATCTGCTCCCTTTGAGAATTGATGATATAGATTATATTTATTGTTATTTAAGATGAAATTAAGAAGTATTTATTTAGATTGATCTTTGGTTGTAACATTTCATGATACTGAGCCAGCGTTTTAATCATTGATAAATCTTATCTTTGATAACACTTGTATAAATATTATTTATTAGACTAATAGATTATTAAAATTTTATAATTCAGTATGGAAGTCTGAATAACCACCGAAATAACAAACTAAACTTAAAACAGGAGGAAGAAATAAGAAAAAATATTTTAACTTTAGTCTTACTTTTGCTGGTGGCAAGTGTTTTAGCAGGGTGTGGGAATCAAACAGCGAAAACAACTACAGGCTCTGCTGATTACAAAATTGGTGTTGTAACCCCGACATTGTCTACCAGTGAAGACGAGTTCAGGGCCGCCGACATGATGGCCAAAAAGTACCCTCAAATCGTTAAACATATCACCCTGCCGGAAAATTTTTCTACCGAGATTGAAACCGGCATCAGTCAGATTACTTCCCTGGCGGACGATCCCAAAATGAAAGCAATTATCGTAATTTCCGGGCAGGCGGGCTTACTGCCGGCTCTCCAAAAGGTGGAAGAAAAAAGACCTGACATTATTATGATGACTGCTCCTATTTGGGATGATCCAGTGTTGATGTCAAAGTATGTGGATGTTAATCTGGACACGGATTGGGTAAAAAGAGGAGAGACTATCGCCCGCAAGGCTCATAGCATGGGGGCGAAAACGCTGATTCACTATTCCTTCCCCACCCACCTGGCAAAAGAAGTTATTGCCCAGAGAAAAGACATGATGGAAAAAAACCTGTGCGGAATTGGGCGTTAAGTGGGTTGAAGTTACCACTCCCGATCCGCAAACCGGTAACGGGACCGGTCCCATGCTGCAATTCTTAAGGGAAGACGTTCCCCGTCAAATAAGCAAATACGGCACGGATACGAACATATTCGGCACAAACTGCCCTATGTATGATGTGATTATTGATGAAGCGCTGAAATTAAAATTCCTGGTCGCGGAACAATGCTGCCCCACACCCACCCAGGCGTATCCCACTGTGATGGGATTGGAGATTTCCGGTGAGGATGCCTGGAACTTCAATAAAATAAATGATATGATCCGGCAAAAAGCGGCAGCGGCAGGGATGACCAACAGATTGGGCGGGTGGCCGATACCCGTGACTGTGTTCCTGCCCCAATATGCCGTCGAACTGGCCAAAAAAATGATTGAAGATCCCGGTTTCGATTACAATAACGTACAGCAGTTGAATCAGTTTGCCCGGGATGTTACGGGATACGGAGTTACCTTCAGCAAGTTTAAGCCCGCTGCAACTGGTTCTGAGCTGGCAAATTATAATGTCATGATCATGGATTCGATCCTGTACTAAAACCCAAAGCGGTAAATGTTTAATAGAACGAAGCGGCTGTCTAAAATGGACAGCCTGTCTTTTATTGTACGGAGCGCGTTTATGGAAAATATTTTGGAAATTAAAAATCTGAGCAAAAGTTATAACGGGACCCCCGCTTTAACAAATATCAACCTATCGGTAAAAGCAGATGAAATACATGGTATTGTAGGAGCCAATGGCTCAGGTAAAAGCACGTTGATAAATATTTTGTTTGGCAACCCGCTCATCCGGGAGACCGGGGGCTACTACGGAGAAATATATCTTGACGGAAATAGCATCAATCCCAAAAACTGCGCCGAGTCAATCCGTATAGGCATCGGCATGGTTCATCAAGAATTCGCTTTGCTTCCTGATCTGACCCATTGCCACAGGAGAAAATGAGGCGTTTTCCAGGCTGTCAGGCATCGACATAGCCAGAATTCGTCTTATTGCCGTAATCCTCTCCACCATTCTTGCCGGCATAGGCGTTTGTGTATATTCTCAAAGCTACGGCTTCATTCAGCTTTACGATGAGCCGTTATCTATGTACTTTCCGGCTATTTCGGCGGTTTTAATCGGCGGAAGCACAGGGCTGCTAGTCGAACCAAGAATGCCTATTTGTCCAGTCAGTATCACCGTCTTGCTGCAAGGCGTGGAAAGAACCGTGCTGCCGTTGCAGTTGCCCATAGTATTTTGACCGTTGCCTACTACATTATTAAGCGAAAGCAACCTTATATTGAGCTTGGTCCAACTTATTATCTTGGTCCAACTTATTATGAGGAACTTTTTACAGAATAGCCATGCCTATTGGAAGCAGAGCTAATTTACTTTAGCAAATTAGCTCCTTTATTACTTTGTTAAGTCCATTAAAACCCCATGACTCACTTATAACAGCAATACTTCTACTAACTCCCCGGCATGCAAAGGGCCGTGTACTTCCGGGATATCGATAAGGGCGTTGCTTTCAGCCAGAGGCTTCATCGCTCCAGGTCTTTGTGATCCGGCCGGCCAGGCCATGTATCCATCATCTTGCCATCGTACGACTGCGGGGATAAAACGCCTCTGTCTGCCGCCTTTGGACAAGTCTTTCGCCGTACGGGCTTTGACGCGAGGCAGATACAACTCCCGCTGCCCGCTCATAAAGCGCAGCAAGGGGCGCACCAGCAGGCTAAACATGATCATCGCGGCTGCCGGATTTCCTGGAAGACCGATCAGCAGCCGATCCTCCAGGAAACCACACGTTACAGGTGTTCCCGGCTTGCAGGCGACCTTCCAAAAAAGCAGTTCACCCCCAGTATTTCTCATAGCTTTTTTTACAACATCCCGCTCGCCGACGGATACTCCGCCCGTGGAGATGACCATGTCGGACATTTCCAGTCCTTTTTTAAATTGTTTACTGACAAGTTCCTCGTTGTCCCCGGCGCTTTCCAGCAATACTGCCTCTCCGCCGGCTTCGGCCACCTGCGCGGCGATAGCATAAAGATTGCTGATGTATATTTTCCCGGGTGAAAGGGGCCGGCCCAATGGCACCAGTTCGTCACCGGTAGAAAATATGGAAACCCTGGGCCGCCGGTGTACCGGCACCTTGGCGTAACCCAGGGCGGCCAGCAAGGCAACCGCCGGCGGGTTCAATTCCCGGCCGGCTGGTAAGGCGAGTTCCCCACCGGCTATATCTTCTCCGGCCCGGATAACGTTTTCACCTTGGGAAAAAGGTGTGTAAATGAAAACATATTGCCCTTCTTGACGAGTATCTTCGAAGCGAGCCACACAGTCAGCGCCATGTGGGATTGGCGCCCCGGTGGCAATCCCGACGGCAGTGCCGGGCTCCACCCGGCCCTTTGCCGTACGCCCGGTGTAAATTGTTTCTGTAATGTAAAGCTTGGCCGGGGTTTCGCCACTAGCCCCGGCGGTATCGGCAGATCGAAAAGCAAACCCGTCCAGGGGGGACCGGTCAAAAGGCGGAAGCGGGCGGGGTGCAATGATGTCCTTTGCCAGAGCCAGTCCCACGGTCTGTAAAAGGTCCATCTCAACGGTCTCCAACGGTTTAACCAGTTTCAGCAAGATTTGCTGCGCTTCCTCTAGCGGAATCATTTTTTTCAAATCGACACCTCCTTTAAGATCCTTTTCCAAATGAGCAGTCCGGGAGTTGATTAACCAAAAATTCTGCTATGTCCAGAACCGCCATGTCACCTGGTTCCTGCCGCTCTATTTTTTCCTCAAAAATAGTACGACAATAGGGACAGGCGGTAATCACCATCGAAGCCTCCGTAGCCAATGCCTCTTTAACCCGGTTAATACTGATCGGGTTTTCTTTTTCCGACCTGGTCCAGAAGCGTCCGCCGCCGGCACCACAGCAAAATGACCCCTTTTTGTTCCTGGACATTTCCGTTAAACGCACACCGGGCACCGCTTCCAATACCTTCCTGGGTTGTTCATAAATATCATTGTAGCGCCCCAGATAACAAGCATCATGATAGGTAACGGCGATATGCCGCGGGCGGGTAATTTGGATTCTACCCTGCCGCAGAAGGTCGGCCAGAAAAACCGCGTGGGGAATGACATCATAATTCCCGCCAAATTGAGGATATTCATTTTTAAAAGTATTAAAGCAGTGGGGACAAAGGGTAATTATCTTTTTGATACTGTATTCTTTCCAACTGGAAATATTCCTCCGGGCTGTTTTTTGAAAAAGAGTTTCATTACCCATTCTTCTGGCCGTTTCACCGCAACACCATTCTTCTTCTCCGAGAATTGCGAAATCCACCCCGGCCAATTGCATAATTTTGGCAAAAGCCGCAGCCGCTTCTTGGGTTGGTTCGTCAAAGGTACCCTGACAACCGACAAAAAACAAATACTCGGCGTCGGGCTTTTCTGAAATACCTGGAATCCCCAATGCACCGGTCCCAATATAGCCGTGACCGGGTTTTCGCGGTTTACCGAAAGGATTACCCGATTGCTCGATATTATTAAAAAACTCTTTCATGGCAGGGGGAATATGTTTTTCCTCCGATACGATACTGCGACGCATATCAATAATTTTGGAGAGATGGTCAACAGACACGGGGCAGGCTTCATTACAACCGCCGCAGGTAGTGCAGCTCCAAATAAAATCATAGCGGAAAAGGTCGCCTGCCATTTTTATTGAAGGTTTGTTTTTTAAGAGCTCAGGACCCTCTTCTTCCAGATAGGTGCGGATAAAACCGTTCAGTCTTTTCGGCTTCAACCATTCTTTACTGCGTTCCGACGGGCATTCCCGATGGCAGCGTCCGCAAAGTACACAACTAAAGGTATCAAGCAGCTGCTTCCAGGTAAAATCATTAACTATGTTTACACCGCAGGCTTGTTCACCTGTCTCTGCCGGAGAAACAGGGTGAAGGGATCCTTTTGTGCGCATAGAACGCCAATAGATATTAAAAGGGGCAAAGACAAGGTGAAGATGTTTAGTTTTTGGAATAATAAACAGAAAAGAAAAAATCATTAAATAATGAAACCACCAGCTTATTTCCATGAGAATGGGCAAGGCGGGGGCGCCAGGGAAAGAAAACCCGTTAGAAAAGGTAACAACCAGCCAGGCACCAGGCAACGATCTTTCTATTAATATAGCATAAATAGTTAAATAGAGGAGTTCGCTAAAAAAAATGAAAAAAATTAAAATAAGGATAACATAAGTCCTAAACGAACTATGAAACCAGTTTTGTTTAAAAAGTTTTAACAATAAGCGTCGAACGGTAAAACCGATAACTCCTATCAGTACCAATAAAATAAAAAGATCTCTTAAAAACAGGAACCATGGATGCTCCAAGAATGATATTTTCGCTTTAAAAAGAGCTATGGACGCCATGTCCAAACTGCTAAATATCAAAACAATAAAACCCCACATGATAAAACCGTGAAAAATACCGGAAAGAGGATATTCCGCAATCCTCTTTTGCAGGAAAACAGCCTGAAAGAAATATTTTAACCTTTCCAGGCGATGATCGCTACAATCTTCCGGTTTTCCCAAGCGAATATAACAAATACGCCTATATATTTGGAAGGAAAAATAACTCAAGGAAATAATAAGTAAAGAAAAAAATATTATTACGCGCATATTAACCTCAACACAAGGTAATTTGAGCGATCTTTGGGCAGGTCACTTATCCACAATTCTCGAAAATCATAATTACCTGAGGATCAAAAAGGCAGTTTCCGTCTGGAAACTGCCTTTACTTCACCAATTCTTTCATGCCTCTCTTAACAGAAAGAAAATCTCCTTTCCAAACGGGAGGCACAGACGTTTCCCTCTGCACCCGGCGGTTAAAAACCTTGGCTTTCGCTTTAGGTATTTTAACTCGGAGCATGTTATTAAATTTATTAATTAATATATTAATAACTTTTCCTCTTTATGTCAATATAATCTATTATCCCGCTATTTTAACCGCGTTCTGTTTTATCTTCGCAACCTCGTAACTAACTACATTCTCGCTATTCTTCCCAAACCTTTACTTCCTTCATTTTATCTCCTTGCTTTATCTCATCAACATATTCCATTCCTTCGATAACTTTGCCGAATACCGTATGTACTCCGTCAAGGTGTGGGAAGGCATCATAACAGATGAAAAACTGGCTCCCACCTGTATCTTTCCCCGCATGAGCCATTGATAGCGATCCTCTAAGGTGTTTATTGGGGTTTCCTGCAGTTTCACATTTGATTGTGTAACCAGGTCCCCCTGTGCCATTACCTCTGGGGCATCCTCCTTGTGCTACAAAACCTGGGATAACTCGATGAAAATTTAAACCATTATAATATCCTGTATTTGCTAATTTTTCGAAGTTCTCCACCGTTCCAGGCGCGTCTTTTTCAAAGAAATCAATGAGTATTTTCTTGCCATTTTCTAATTCAATGCTACCTTTTTTCAACTATCGCGACCTCCTTAGTTTCAATAAATTTATTTTACTAAACCAAGTGGAATTTAGCAAATTACATTTATTTTAACACAGAATGGCAACCATAGGCTCTTGACACGCAAACCTCGCAATTGGTTATTGTTATTTTGCTTTTACCCTGAACCAGGCTGCGTACATGGCCGGAAAGACCAGCAGGGTAAGCACCGTAGCCCCGAATAAACCTCCCCCGATAACAGAGTGCCGTAATACCGAAAATGTCCATAAACCCCCCATTAGTTTCTGAAACAGCAGCATGGCCGCGCGTAATACTGGTGTAACACATCTCTATCCCGATATGCGACGGTTTTAGGCCAAGTGTAACCAAAATAATTTCAGGTAATTGTGTTATAATGCTATAACTCATACAGGAATAAAAGCTTTTAAGGATGTAGCTGTGACCTGGCTTACGATATATGTTAACAGAATATGTCAGGTGAGGTTGAATCCACTGTAGCGCTACATGAACAGTTGATATAGGAGGAATGGTTCTGGACTTGAAGGAATTGACCGCACAGTTTATATCAAGCCATGGCTACACCGGATTATACCTGTATTACGTATTTGACACCCTGGGGGTGCTTCTTCCCTCCAAGTCAATCCTCACTTTAATAGGTTTTTTCGTAGAAAGGGTATATTGAGCTTTGCACCAGTAGTGCTTACGGCTGTTCTGGGAAGCCTGACCGGCGTGTCCGTGAGCTATTTCATCGGAAGAAAAATAGGAAATCCTTTTTTTGAAAAGTATGGCCGATTCATTCGCGTGACGCCGGAGAAGCTTTTAAAGGCAGAGGTATGGGCGAAGAAATACGGGGCGCCAGCCATCGTCCTGGCCTATTTTGTACCGGGGTTAAGGCACATAACGCCTTACCTGTCGGGAATCACCAGGTTGCCTTATTGGAAAGTAATGTTTTTTTCGGTTGCCGGAGCATTACTGTGGGTGACTGTTTTTATTAACCTGGGGCTTTTTCTCAGTGATATCTGGAATAGAAACGCCGGCTATTAAATATTTCATTTGAAAAAGCTAGTCATTAATAGGCAATGTAAAGCTGGAGCCTGCAGGAGCAAAGTGGAAGCACTCTCCGAAAATAACGGCTAATAGTGCCATCATGGGTTGACCGGTGCAGTGATTAGGAGCCAGGAATTTAAGTTTAAGGCTTTGCAGAAATGCAATGGTAGCTTTTTGTTGGGCCTGCTCAGTAGGCCCCAGGTGAGTGCCTCCGATAATTCCATATATTTCTCTTATACCAGTAACTTCACGTGCATGCTCTATAATATTGACCAGCCCGGCATGAGCGCACCCCAGGATGATTACCAGTCCCTCAGGTATAACGCAATACAAACTCATGTCATCATGAAACATATCAGTTTTTTGGATTCCATTTTCCAGGCAAAATAGCCCTTTGTTTCCCTTTTCAAAAGCTGATTTTCTAGGTACCTCTCCGCTGATCCAGACACCTGGCAAAATTTTTTTAGGTTCGCGGGCGAAAATAAAATCGGCGCCTAAGCTTTGAAGTTCCTCTCTACAAAATGGGACCCCAATATAGCGTGGTTTATCAGGATTATCGTAATGATAGGCAAAAAGGTCAGGATGTGCATAAACCGGCAACCTGCCCCGGAACTTCAGGAAAGCCTGCATACCTCCTGTATGGTCGTAGTGGCCGTGACTAATGACCAAGGCATCTACTGATTTTAAATTAATCCCGAGCGTGACCGCATTAGCCAACAGGGAACCTCTTTCTCCTGTATCAAAGAGTATTCTCTTGCCTGCTATTTCCACCAACATGGCAAGACCCCACTCACCGGACAGGCCCAGCGGTACACCTACAGTATTTTCACTCAGTACAGTTATTTTAAGGGTGTAATTATTCATGTCAAAATCTCCTTCCGCGTCAGCAATATTATACCATCTCACCCGCACAAATTGATGAATAACTTCCCCTGGAAACGGTATAGTACAACCCCCTTTTGGGCAAAAAAACGATGCTTACACCTCGAATTCGATTAACAGCTTCTTTGCCAAAAAAGAATATAAGTTTTTTAAAGGAATATTATTTAAGTTTCCCCCTGGTTGGCTGAACCCAGCCATAACAAAGGAAAACCAATTTTATCACTAGCTTCTTTAATTTCCGGATCTCCAGTTACTACGGCTGCATTATATTTCAACGCCGCCCCTATGGCGAAGGCATCGGCATAAGATAAAGCATGAGCAGCTTTTACTCTAGCGGATGCTAATGTTAATTCCTCATCACCTGTTAAAATCTTTACAGGCCAGCTTTTAACAATATTTAATACTCTATCTGCATCTATTTCCCCATATTTCCGGAATACTTGGTAATATACTTCGCCCATATTTACCCAGGTAATAAATAGACGGATATTTTTGGCCCCAGCCCTTTTTAATAGAGATGCTACTTCATTGGCTCCTGCTTCATCTTCCAGGTAGCAAATAACTGCATAGGCATCAAGAACATAATTATCAAGGTAATCGCCGTTCATGCGTTTCCTCCAGTTTACGTTCATCCTGTTTATATGCGGCATGCATTTTAGTTAATGATTGCTTTGCTTTCAACATGCCCCGTGATTCGGCAACCGGATCGGTCGGGGCAGGAACAATAACAATTTGTCCTTCCTTCTCCGTAATAAAAGCCCGTCCCGGTGCTTTTATGCCGTACTTCCGGCGTAAATGGGAGGGAATAACCAGTTGGCCTTTAGGGGAAACATTCACAATCGTCATCCAATATCACCTCATTATGTATTATCCACATCTCTAGTGTAAAACATGATTATAAAAAGTGCAACTTAAAGTTACCCTGTAAATCTTCCTAAACCATATTCAACTCTTTATTAGACAATTTGTTGATCTGTAGTCCATTTCCTCATCAGCCTGCGGCACCAGTTTCACGAGGACATCCAAGATACGAATAAAGAGTGTTTTTTCCAGAGAGCCTCCAAAGGATTGCCCCATCTGCTCCAACCTTTGCACCATCCGTTCAATTTTAACGGTGTAGGGGGTGCATTGATATCTAAGCCTTCGCGTTTTCCTGTCGGATCGACACAAAGGGATAATAATGCTTGCTCTTAAAGGGGCAGGAGAAAGGAAAACCGCCACCTGGACGGGGGGCTACAGGGGGCGGTCTTTGGGACCGAGCTTTTAATCTCCCATTATCTTGATGATAACCCTTTTCTTACGCCGCCCGTCAAACTCAGCATAATAGATCTGCTGCCAGGGACCTAGATCCAGTTTTCCGTTCGTAACAGGTACGATCACCTGGTGATGGACGAGTAAACTTTTCAAGTGTGCGTCACCGTTGTCCTCGCCTGTCCGGTGATGGCGGTAAGGCACTCCAAACGGGGCTATTTTCTCCAACATTTCGTCTATGTCCTGGATAATCCCGGGCTCGTCGTCGTTAACATATACTCCGGCGGTAATATGCATCGCCGATACCAGGGCCATTCCTTCCCGGATGCCGCTATCATTGACCGCTCCCTCAACTTCTTCGGTGATATTGATATACTCGCGGCGTTTTGGGGTATTAAACCAGAGATATTTAGTGTGGGATTTCATTATTTCCGCACTCCTTCCCGTTTTAACCGAATAATTTTTAAATGCCTGGAGATTGAAGCTCAGGCTCAACTGCCTTGGGTCAGCGCCGGTAGACCGACGGCCGGGGCTACAACGTCAACGTATTTTTTATAATCCGGATTGCTTCTTCCGGAGTGCCGGCGGTGTATAAAAGGCCTTCTTCCATGTAAAAATCAAAAAGCTTCCCCACGTCAAAATTCAACAGGATAACTTTTTTACGGTTCTTTAAAGCCAGGGCAATTTCAGATATTGTACCGGCCTTCCCGGGAAGAGCCACCACAACGTCGCTTGAAAGCACATTGATATAATTCCTCCCGTCCCCCATCCCTGTGACAATGGGAATATCGATATACTTGCATGCAAAACAACTGCTGTCATCAGGCAAAATACCTACGGTCAACCCGCCGTTTTCCTTCGCGCCCCTGGCCGAAGCCTCCATAATGCCGGCCGGTCTGCCTCCGTTGAGCAGCACCCAATCTTCCGATGCAATTAGTTTTCCTAAACGGTAGGCTACTTTACAGTCTTCCGGCGGAGTCGCTTCACCGCCGCCCATAACGCCGACAATCAATTTTCTAATAGCCCAGTCACTTCCTATCATTTTCCGGGACCCGCTGCCGGCCGCCCCAGGTCCAGTACCAGAAGGATTGCTTCTTCTTTAAAATGCTTGTCAAAACGTTTCATGATGGACACCTTCACTGGTTTTATTGTACCAGCCATTCCCCGTGTCCATCAAACCGGGGTAATGTTAGCTCAATAAAAATCAACTACCTCAACTCAACAACATCAACATCCAGCCCCTGACGGTTCACCTCGTATCTGTCCGAATCCATCAAATCACCTAATCTTATATCCACTGCAAAAGGAAACAACGCAGGGGCTTCGTTCAAACTTTGCATAGAAACAGTCTTTTGCTCTATGCAAGTTAAGTAACATTCCAGCAACCAGAGCTTTAAGTCCTTGTCATACAACGGTATCTTTTCTGACGGTTTATAAAACCCTTTCTTTTCAGAATCCTGAAGGACACACCAGTTTACCATTGACCTAAGCATCCGCTGCACAGCATAGACCAAAGTTGTGCGGTCTCCCCAGTTTTCTATGATCCGGTTATGGACCTGGGCGAGGGTAATTTCGTCATTTAGGGTGAACAGTTTACCAATTATACTGGAAACATCCCTGAATAGCTCAAAAGCCAACAAACACAGGCCCCAGTGAAGGGCAAGGCGTTCCCGGGAAGTTGTTGTTGATAAGAAAGTTAGTGCCCTGTCCCTGAGCTGTTCGTGCCCGGCAGGCACGGTTACCCAAATCCGCAGCAAAACATTGAGGTGTTTACGCCTGGATTCATTGCCGTGAATTTTATTTTTTAAGGAATTATCTAATTCTTCCTTTAGCTCCCTGTAATTTTTTTGTTCTTTTAAACCAAAGGCCAGTTGGTCAAGCCACTCTATTTCAACCTTCTTGTCCATCCCAATTCTCTTCAAAGCTGCTCTTCCTTCCACAACATAATAAAAGGAACGATGACTTCTTCCATGCTGATGCCGCCGTGGCTCACAACATTTATACCCTTTGCCACATAAGCTGTCTGTTCCTCCGCCAGCAATACGTGGACATCTTCGGGCAGGCCGTACTTAGGCCATTCGATGGACTTTGTCTTTTCCTTGGCTTCCTTTAAAAAAGCCTGGTCCTGGTAGGTCCTAAATCTTTCACCTAGACTTGCCACCAGTACCCCCTGGTCCAGTTTGCCCTGGCCGACGGCAGCTACATTTCCGTGGTCTGAGGTGATGAAAACTTTAAAAGCGTTAGCCGACAAGCTATCCAATAACGCTGTTAGATAGCCGCCCTGCATCCAGAGCTCGATATCCTGGTGCATCCCCTCTGTGCCCAGTTGCTGGCCATGCACCATTTTATCAACCTTATCAATGACCAGCCCTAAAACCTGTAGCTTGGGATTCGTCAGGACAGGTTCTAATTCCTTGATATCCCCATCGCCCAAACCCTTGACCAGCTTTATATTAAAGGCTTTATAACCCTCATTTTCCCAGAATCGTCTCCAAAGCTGCTCTTCCTTGCTGGTGGTGAACAAGGAGTCTTTAAAATACCTGGGGGGCTCGCCGGCGAAAATCGCCTGGCGCGAAACCGAAGTCATCGTAGGCACCCAGGCAAAAGCAGACCCTTCTTCTACCCTGTAAGTACCTTCCTGCAGCAACTGCTGCTTCACCAGGACCCACTGGTCCCAGGCCAGGCCGTCAAGGACCACCAGGGCCAAGCGTTGCCAGCCTTGTTTTCTGCCCTGATAGCTTAAGTATCTGGGTATATGGTGGACCATCACCGGTTTCTTAGTGTAGGCCAGGTTACTGAGAGTCCCGTATTTATATAACAGCCACTCTTTAAAAAGGGCATCCAATTGCTTATAGACCTCGTTGAATTCGGCTGTCACTGCTTCAGACAAGCTACCCTTGGAGCCATAAAAAATTATTTTGGCCTCTGCCAGCACCGGAGCATGCTGCAGCCAGTGCTGATAGCAAATATTTTCCTGTTGCAACAAAGCCTCTAATTTTTTTATAAGCTGTACCAGTCTTTGTTCCCGGTGTGCCTCTTCATAGCCTTTGACGCCTGCTTTTACCCATTCCGGCAGTCTTTCGGCCCCGGCCGCAACGTCGATGGGATTCAATATGCCCTCAATAAAAAGGTTATCAACATACACCTTTATATCTTCATGCTCAAAAGGCACCAGGGCATTATTGGTACCCTCAAGCTTATCCTGAACAAACAATTTCCATTGCGTATACAGAAAATTCCAGAACTCTTCCCGGCTGGACAGTAATTTACCGCCATTCAAACAATCAAAGAAATCTTTGCCCTGCAATTTGCCGACGATAAAAGCGATCAAATCGCCGGGCAACTGCACATTTCTGTAATGTAAAGCTATTAATAGCTTAAGAAACTGAACTTTACTCTGAATTAGTCCCGGCACCAGCTCGTAAATATGCTGCAATACAAATTCCCTGGTGCCCTGGTCTCCCAGCATTCCACCGTCATACTCAGTGTAGGCCTGGTATAGCCGCCCTACCACCCCAGGTTCCAGTTGCTTCAATACCGGGTAACTTAACTTGGGGAAAAAGTCCGCCAGGCTCAAGGTGACAGATACTCCCATATTCAAAACATCAAAAGGCAAAACCTTTAAATTTTTTCCCAACACCTGTACAAGCAGCTTGCGGCTTTTTTGTTCCCGGAATTCAGCTTCATAAATATAACGGAAAGCAACCGGGTCGTTATATTCGAGGATCTCAAAACCCTTGCTGCTCAAATACCCAAGAATGCTTTCATCTTTAAGAATACCGTCAGGGTCCGCCACCAGAATCAGCCTGTGCATTTCCAAATTAAATTTATCTAACACCTTCTGCCGCCAAAGCATTTAACAGCCCTCCACAAAAACCACACAAACCGGTGTTAATCCAGGAATAAAGCTCTCTTCCTGCCTTAAGCCGACCTCTCCAGGCCTTCTCCTCACTTTCCAACTGCCTCAGGCGGTATTCCCGGACCCCTTTCAGACCCACTCCGGCTATTGCTTCCCTGCGCAAGCGGCAATTCAAGCTCCCGGATAATCAATCCCGCTTCTATGGTTTTACCCTGGCCCACTTCATCTGCCAGCAGGTATCGCACCTGTCAAACAGGGCCTTCTTGCTTTCCGAAATCTATACTTTTAAGTAGATCTCTTTCAAGCAGCAAGTTACTATGCTCTTTTTCGTAATCCTGCGGTTATCTGTTTTTTCTTGTAATTTTTAAGCAATTCTTCGGTCGGCGCCAATTCCGGATGATGTTCATAACCAATACCGACAAGGCTGAGGACATATTCCAGGTCATCTTTTTTAGCATAACCTGCCAGTTGTGATGTGTTATTGAGACGCACATCTATTAACTTTTTTACGCCCGCGTCTTTTAATTTTCAAATGAACTGTCTTAGATTCTTTTTCGAGAAACCAATAGTATAAATTATAGTCAATTTACTTTCCTCCGGTTTTTTTAAAATAGAGTTAATTGCTCAAAATCATTATTTACTGCTCTCTCTTTCATGTATTCTTCCACTCTTATTCCATGCCGCTTTAAAAATTCACCCACCAGGGTTCTGTGGCAATACCTGCTATCTCTGCAAAAGCAGACCAGCGCAATAACTTTTCCCGACTCAACAAGACTCCAAAGTTTCCTTAATGCATTGAGTTTCTCGTCGGTTTTTAGCTCTTGTTCAAACTGACCTTTATAAGTATGCCACCATTCTTCACCTGGCTTATCCTTCCATTTATTGATAAACCTGCTATATAAATTAGGACTAGGCGCTAGGTCAGGCACCCATTTTACTCCAGAAATATTTTTATTAGATCGAGTTATCTGCCATACCTCGTCACAAATAATATTTTTTATAGATGAGATGTCCGCGGTAATAACGTAACCGCTGGATACGCTTTTCACAATATCCATCTCCTATTTTTTTTTGCCGACCTCAATTCCTTTCAACCTTCTGTCCTTGTAAGAGCATTGTTGTAGTACATCAGGAGGGAAGAATCGTCCTGGATAACCGCTTCGGGAATCCGCTGCCCCACTTTGACAATAGTATGATAGTCCTTGTTTTTCCAGCAGGCTTTAAAGCCGGCCCGGACTGCCTCGGTCCGGAACACCTTCAATTTTCCTTTTCCTTCTTTGTATTGTTCAAATTCCCTCAGGAGAGCCTTTTCCCGCAGCTTTTCCAGGTCTGCCTGCTTATTGGGATCAGGTACATACCAGCGTCCTTTTTCGTCCTGTAAAAAGTTTTGGTCAAGTATCTCTGATAGCTCCAACTGCTTTTCCCAGCGCACGTAATTGACTTCCTTTAAAAATTGCGGAGTTAACTCCTGCAGGGTTTGGCGCTTTTCTTCCAACTTGGCCCGTGCCCACTGGATGGCAGTCCTTTCGTCCTGGACAAACAGGGATAGCTGGCCAACGCCGTTGGCCAGCGCCCTCTTTTGCTCGTACTGGGGAATTTGTTGCGGCAGGAAATACATACCGTCCCGCTCAGGGAACCTCTGGTGCAATCCCTCGTAAAATTCCGCAGCTCCCATAGGAATGGTGTAACCGTTTTCAAGATGGAAAGCCACCATGCGATCGTAAAGCATATAGTTTTGTCTTTCAGCTAATACCTCTACCAAATCTCCCCTGGTAACCACTACCGGAAGTTGGTCTAGGTGTTGTTTGATAAACTCCCATACTCCTTCTTCTGTTCCAGCTTTAGCAGTAAACCTGTCAATAAATGATGTTTTTGGTTTATATGCTGACACAATCAAATCCTCTTTCATACCCGAGGTGCTTGTTACCTGTTTAAAACTACCCTGTTTTTTGTTTAAAATCCTTACATCGGCCACTACAAAACCGGCTTTTAGCATTGCTTCTTGTATAGCATTCCAAACAGCATTTTTAGAGTTATGAAACACCATCGTAAGCCATCTTCCCGGCTTTATGATCCGGTACATTTCTCTAAAACTTGATGTCATTAATTTTTTATATTCTTTTAGACTTTTACGCTGGGCTTCATTTACGATTGCCTCAGACTTATTATTTGTAAATAACCTAAGCCATGCTTCCCAAACAAAATTTAGCTCTGAATACATCAGGTTCCCTCCAAAAGGAGGGTCTGTAAAAATATAATCAACACAAGAATCAGTTAATGATGTCTGGCTTGCTGAAGTGGTTTCAATTATGATAGCATCAGCTAATTGCCTTGATTTATTCTTCATCATAGATTCTACAAAATTATATCGACGTTTAAAATTTTCAAAGATAGATCCTTCCCGTGGCAGGGATGGAATGTATAACGTACCTTTCAGAATTCCTCCTGCTGTATTCTGAGGGTTCCTTGAATCAAAACGAAAACTAGATTGCTTGCTACTAATTTGTAACATACCTGTCAATACAAAGTATAATGCTTTTTTTAGTAAATCATTTGATAGAGAATCTATATTATCTTTCAATGCGGATATTACCCATAAATTCCGCTTCGTATAATAATGGTGTACATGAGTTATACCATGCGAGCGTTTAGGCTGCTCAGTATTATATCCTTCTGGCATTCTGTCAGTTGGATACCAGTAAGGTATATCCATATTTTTGATTTTCTCGATAAGTTCTTGATAAAGAGCATCCGGCTCTTTCTCATACCGTTTATTTCCTACTGAATAATTGACAAGTACCGGCACTTGCTTAGCCTGGCGAATGGTCTCATTTATATCTTTATCAAATTTTGCTACCCAGGCCCGCTCCATGCTTCGCTTGTTCAGTAAAACGTTACAATGAGGGCAGGGGAATTCGTCCTTGACTTTCCCGTCCTCTTTATCCACCGCCGCATGCCAGAAAACTACTTCCTGGCTGCACTGCGGACATACAAATACATCGGACCAAACAGTATAGTTTATCTTTCCTGTAATGGGTTTACCGTTTGCATCCTTCTGTACTTTGCCATTTATAACATGTTGGGTTTCATACATCCACCCATATTCTTTTTCCACTTCATCAAGTATCCGCCTGGCTTCCCGCTCGAATTCCTCCACATTCACCGGATTGTTGTAGTTATAAGCAATAAAAGTAGCCGCCGGGGACAGGTCGCACAAAATAGCCTTACGTGCCCCCCACTTGACCTGTCCCATCTCCTGCTCAATTTGCAATTTAAATTCAGGGTCGGGGTTGCCGCACATCTGGGCCGCCACTCCGGTCATACCGGTGCCGCAGAAGCCGTCAAAAACAATGTCCCCCGGTTCGGTATAGTGCAGGATATAGCGCATGATGGCCTTATGGGGCACTTTTGTATGGTAAGAGTGAGCGTTATAGATGGGATCATTCTTTCCCTCCGCCACATCGGCAGCGAAGGGCTCCCGGTGGTAATCGTCGGTGGCTTCGTCATAAGGCTTACCGTGTTCCTTGATAAAATCCTCGATAAAGGGGTTGGGGCAGGCTGTATAATAGGGCGGGTCTGATAAGGCGATGATGTCCTCATCCCGGCCGATGGGAAAACCTTCTATATGCCTTACCTTATCAAGCAGTTCCTTGGTTAATTTAACTTTTTCCACGTTAACAGCACCCCGTTATTCCAAAATGATTCTTACCTTTGATATCTCTTTGCCTTTAACCACACTATCAAGGTATTTTACAAAACGGCTCTTAAGCTCTTCTACGGTACAAGGACTGCCGCCGGCCAGAAGGGCGGTTTTTACCTCATCCAATGTCAGGTTCATTTTAACCAGTCCGCTTAATACCTCCCGCACGGCATTGATGAATTCGCTGTCCAGGTCCTCGGGCAGCACTCGCTTGTTTAAAAACTCCTGAACCCTTGCCCTGGCGCTGTCCCTGGTGATAAGGGCGATATTGCTGGAAACAATGGGGTCTTCCAGGTTCCCCAGTAAGTTTTCCGTCCACTGGGAGATCATTTGCTCAAGGGACTCTTCCAGATGTTCCACCCTGCCGTAAACCGGTTTGGCGTCCAGCTCTTTTACAGGGTTAAAGGAACAATGCGGGCACACGGGGGTGCTGTCCAGGTCTTCTTTAACCAGGCTGTAACAAGGCTTCAGCTTGCCCAGTTCCTCCGTCCACTCCTGTAGACGTCCCTTTGGCATTAATTCAATTTCTTTTAACTTATTTAATTTCTTTAAATTGTCATGCTGGAGTAATTTTTTCTTTTTAGCGTCGTCGTGGACATCCAGCCTCAGCTGCTTATGCAGCTTCATATATTCTGCGACATAGCTGTCCTTCAAACCCCTCAACCGGGCTAAAATGTCCTTCTTAATGCTGCTGTCAACCCTGTTGCCGGTGACCAGCGCGGTTAATTCCTGGCGCCGGGATTGTACATCCTTTGCCCACGGATGCTCAGAGGGCATTGCCATTTCAGCCTGGTTAATGTAGGCCGAAAGAATGTCGGTTTCCTTCTTCAGGTCCAGCAGTTCCTTCAGCCGGGCCACAATAGCCTTTGCTTCCTGCTGTTCTTTGAGATCCTTGACAGTATAGCGAAAATTCTTTAATTTAGCCGGCGTTTTATATACCTGTAAGGACTCCAGGAAGGTTTTGTAGCTGTCCAGCTTTCTCCGGGCCTGCTCTTTTTCCGACTCGGTCAGGAAGTTGATCCCAAAGCTTTGGATGCCATTACTAATTTGGGGCTGCAGGGTAGCTGCCTCTTCAACCAGGACCAAAACTTCCTTTTGCATATTGTTTACTGCATCTTCCCTGGTGGCGGGATTGACAATTTGCCCCGGAGGCAGTCCCAGGAATTCAAAGAGCGCTTTTAGCTCGGATAGCGGCAAATCCTTGGGCGGCTCGATATGTTTGAAATCAGTAATGTCTTTAACAGGCCTTTTTGCTAAATCCTCCAGATTTGACGCATCATATTTACCGCCATGCAGGGCCAAAGTGATGGCTCCGTCATAAACCAGGGCTGCCAGGATGACCGCTACCCATTCCGGCTCCAGCCGGTATTTGACGGCATAGTCGATGGTATCAATGGGTCTGATTAACTCATTTCTATTGACCACCTGGCCGGCACCCTTTTTCTTCAATTCGTCCAGGATAAATTTGGCGTAGCGGGAATTGGCCGGCCGCAGGCTGTTACCTTCCAGTAGCTCCAGGGAATCTAAAATCTTGGCCCCGACATCCGTCTTGATGTTGGTGGCTATCCAGCGGATGGCGTCCTGGGCATACTGGTCCCGGTTCTTGGTGGTAACCTGCAATGAAAAGGTCGGGTAATCCGGCGTCTGCTCATTGAAGTAAGTGGACAGCAGGTTGGAAGCCGCGGTATTTACCAGTTCCTTTGTATCTTTACCGGAACCTGCCCCTTTGATCAGGGTTACAAATTTATGGCTAACTCCCTTGTAGGTTACTTCATAAACCGAGGATAGATTGCTGTTAACCCATTTAACAACTTCCTTGCGGTGTATACCTGCTTTTTCATTATAACTTTTTTTGCTTTCCCCCTGGGAGATAAGAGCCATCTCCACCGCAGCAGCATAAAGCTTCAAGGGAATGGTGAATTTGTCATCCATTCTTTTTAAAGCAAAGAATACCTCGTCTTCTTTTTTCTCGTCTTCAAAATCATGGTCACCAAAGGGCTTCAGGAAATAGAGGTAAAAGTCTCTCGGCGGCTGGGCGGTAGAACGTTCATTGGGCGCTCCGAAAAACAGCCAGCCCACCCGGGACGTTCTTTTTTCCTTCCACTCTATCTCATACTCCCAGACTTTATGGCCGGTGACCATTGATTCTCCTCGATCCAGGATCTGTGTCAGCACATTAAAGTAATAGCGGTTTAAGGTGTCGTCGGAGAGCAGGTCGGCTCTTTTTTCTATTTCAGAATCATAGTCGATGTCCCGCTGGGGGTCCAGGTAATACTGCTCATTTTCCTTGTTAAAGGAAATGAACTGCCCGCTGACGGTTTTCCTTATTTCCTTTAAAACGGTTTCAATCGTTGTTTTGAGAAATTCCGCATCTTCTTCCGGCATGGGCAGGTGGAGGCAGAGACCGTCCCGCAAGGCGCCGGCAGTCAGTCCGATGGGCGCGTTGATATCCCCGGTGGTCAGCCTGTGCACGCTCAAGGCCCGGATAATCTTCAAGGCTGCCGGCTTGTAGAGGGGGATTGTGAAGGAGGTATTGATAATACCCTCCAGTCGCTGGCTTTTGTCCACGACAATCCGGACGTCGGGCATGCTTCTTAGAGCCGGGTTTTCCAAGATAAATTCCCAGTAAGAATCAAAGGAGACAAGTCCCGGTTCGTTGTCCGGCACTTCTTTATTGATAAGCTTCCCAATGGTGGTGCTGATGGTTTTTAACACTTCCCTTTTTTCCGCCACATAGACCTTTTCAAAAACGTCCAGGTAAACAGGATGGACCGGGAAGAGGGTAACAAACTGCTCCGACCGCTCGGCCATATTTTCATACAGTGGGTAGAATTTTTCCAGGTAAGAGCGAATCAGGGCCTTCTGGCGGTCGTCCTTTTTCAATAACCGGTTGGCTACTACATAAGCGACATCTTCCCGGGCGATGCGCAGTTGCTCAAAACGGTCCTTCACCCTGCGCAGGGTATCGGCAACAAATTGAAATTTATCGCTGTCAAAAAGAGACTCCTGGACACCGGCCATAAACCGGAACCGGGTGGACTTGCAGATTTCCCCGATTTCCCGCAGGAAGTTGAGGTCTAAGATAATTTCCTGCTCTTTTCTGGTGCGCAAGTAGTCCAGTAGTTCATCCACCACCACCAGGAAGCCTTGCTCCGGGTACTGCTCGTCAAACTGAACCATCATTTCCAACAGGCAGTCTTTATTGTTCGTTACCTGGTCCATCGGCGGGAAGGTGTATTCCACTCCGATGGTTTCCAGGTAATCCGTTATTCCCTGGCAGATGATTTCCCGTAAAGGCATGGTGGAAGCGCCGATTTCCGTACGGAAAACCTTGAACTTGCCGGCAATCTCACTGGAATTTTTCTTTACATCTGCATGCTGAACCATCTCCAGCGTCTCAGCATGCTCTGCCAGCGTGGAAATGACCGACATCAAGTGAGATTTACCGGTACCATAGTTCCCGACAATGAGGAGAGCTTTATTATCCTTCTGCTCATCAATCTGTAGATGAGGGATAACAATGTCTTTGATTTTTTCAGCCATCCTATCCGAGATAACAAACGTCTTAACCAGCCGCTGGGCCTCGGTATAGTCGTTGGCCTCCATGACCTGTACCACGGTGTCAATTGGTTCAAATTGCACTAAATCCCCGTACTTCAAACTCCCCATCCTCCTTTAAACAGTTAAAAATGCAAAATCTTCTTCGGTCAGGCCCTGATACCGTTTGTATTCCGGATGCCCCTGGCTGGCGTAAGTCAATTTTTTACCATCGTACTCTCCGGTCCAACCAACAACGATTATTTTATTGCGGCTCATTTGCTGCAAAGCTCTAAAGGGATCTACCCCCATATCCGGTAAAAACAACATCTCAATATGGTCGAAAAATAGAACATCCTCAGAATAGCCCCTCACCAGGTTAGGTAACAAGTTGACAATCTGAGAACGTCTTCTATATGCGGGAATATCCATTAATTTACCTGCCAGGACCAGGCTAAAATTTATGTAAGGATAGTTTAAAGCTTTACTGGCTTCTTTTAAAAATTTTGTATCGGTCTCCGCAAAGGGGCTTATAAGAAGGATAAGTTTATAATATTTGCCCTTTGCTTCCTGAATTTTATTGGAAAGCTTATCGAAGTCCATTTAAAAACCTCTCGTAACGAATGAATAATTGGCAATTTATAGATATATTATCCCAAAGCTATAAGCTTGGGAAATACCCGCTACCCTTTCCATGATAGCTATTAATTAAATTTTTCGCCAGGATATTACAATATCCCTGCCAATTTAAATTAAAATTGCTGTTTATGCATCTAATGTAATGGAACAGGCGGTGGAAAGGGCTAACATGCTCCAAGCCCTGCGCCGGTTGGAGTGGCATCGTCGATTTCAAGGATAAGCTTGGACATTAAAACCTCTTTGGCCGTCTCAACCAGTTTCAAACCCTTCTTTAACGCCAGTCTTAATCTCTTTCGAAGGTACAATTGCCGGACTACGCTGGAACAACCCCAAAAATACGTTATGAATATACTCCTTAATCTTCTGCCAAAAATTCCGTTTTGGCTTGCACACATCTTTCTTTGGGGTGCTGTCAGTCTTTATTTATTTTGCTACAATTGAGCGTCAAAGAACCATAAGATAATTAAACTATTCTTTAACAAAACTTAAAAATCAAAATAGGCTGGATATAAACCTCCAGCCCATTTTTTATTTATCCTCTGTTATGAGAACCGAGACTTGAATCATCTTTACCCACAACCTATTTACATTATATGGTATATTTATTCCACCGTCACACTCTTGGCCAAATTTCTCGGCTTATCGACGTCGCACCCCCGCTCGACCGCGGTATGATAAGCGAGCAACTGCAGGGGTATCACGGCCAGAACCGGGGCCAGGACCGGGTGGATCCTGGGGATGTAAGCAACCCTGCCGGCCACCTTATTCACTTCGTTAAGGCCGTCCGTGGCGAGGGCCAGCACATCCGCGCCGCGGGCGTTGACTTCCTGGATGTTGCTGACCATCTTTTCAAAAAGATCGTCCTGGGTGGTCAGAGCCACTACCGGCACGTCTTCCTCGATCAGGGCCAGGGTTCCATGCTTCAGTTCGCCGGCGGCATAAGCCTCGGCATGGATATATGAAATTTCTTTCAACTTCAGAGAACCTTCCATCGCCACGGCGTAGTCCAGTCCACGGCCCAAGAAGAAAACGCACTTGCTGCGCGCAAGCTCCCTGGCATATTCACGCATCACCACTGAATTGTCCAGGATGGCCTGAGCTTTGGTATCCAACGTCTTCATTTCAAGAATAATCTTTTGAGCTTCCTCAGGCGCTATTTCACCCCGCACGGTTGCAAAATGCAAGGCCAAGAGGTACATGGACAATAATTGGGTGGTATAGGCCTTGGTTGATGCCACGGCGATTTCGGGACCGGCCCAGGTGTAGATAACATCGTCAGCTTCCCTCGCTACCGAACTGCCTACCACGTTGGTTACGGCGACCACCCTCGCCCCCTGCCGCCTGGCCTCCCGCAGAGCGGCCAGGGTGTCGGCGGTTTCACCGGACTGGCTGATGATGATCACCAGCGTGCCCGGCTCGATGATGGGGTGGCGGTAGCGAAATTCTGAAGCAATATCGACTTCCACAGGGATACGCGCCAACTTTTCGATAACGTATTTGCCCACTATCCCGGCATGGTAAGCGGTGCCGCAGGCTGTAATAAAAATTTTTTTCAAGCCCCTGATTTCTTCCGGTGTTATTCTGACCTCTTCCAGAACAACATTGGAACCGTCCGTTGGAATACGCCCCCGGAGAGTATCTCTGATGGCCTTCGGCTGCTCAAATATCTCTTTCAGCATAAAGTGGTCGTAACCGCTCTTTTCGGCCTGCCCGGCTTCCCAGTTTACTTCGAAAACACCTTTATTCACATGATTCCGGTTCCTGTCCATGACCTTGATCCGGCCGGGCTCCAGTACGGCTATTTCCCCATCGTTGAGAATATAAATACGGCGGGTATGCTTCAAGAAGGCGGGGATATCGGAGGCCAGAAAATATTCTCCGGCGCCGAGTCCTATAATCAGCGGGCTGTCCTGTCGCACGGCCACCAGTTTATTTGGTTCATGCGATGAAACCACCGCCATGGCAAAAGAACCTTCCAGCTTTGACACCGCTTCCAGCACAGCTTCCACCAGGTCACCGTCATAAAAATGCTCAATCAGGTGGGGAAGCACCTCGGTATCTGTCTGGGAGCGAAAAACATGGCCCTGCGACTGAAGCCATTCTTTAAGGCTCAGGTAGTTCTCAATGATGCCGTTGTGCACGACAGCAAACTTCCCGGTGCAGTCGGTGTGGGGATGGGCGTTTTCATCCGAAGGCTTCCCATGGGTTGCCCAGCGGGTGTGCCCGATGCCTACATTGGCGCTGTAACTAGCTCCGTTTAACTTATCTTTCAATACGTTCAGTTTACCTTCTTTTTTGAAAACTTCAATACTGTCTACTCCGGGAATTGCCACTCCGGCAGAATCATAGCCACGGTACTCCAACTTTTCCAAACCTTCTACTAAAATGGAAACGGCCTCTTTCGGACCGATATATCCGACGATACCACACATTTTTTATTCCTCCTAATTTTTGACATCTTTACAAATAAAAATGCCGGGCACATCAAAGCCACGGCACTGGATTACGGTTTTTAAAAAGGCAATACTATCCCCTTGATCGGTGGTGATGCCGCTCTCGGCCGCCGGCATTTTTTGTCCCACCGGTTGCCCGGTGGTTTTGTAATGCCTTTGACGGTCCGGCCGGACCGGGGGGAACCCGCCGAAAAAATCGATTAACCCCCTCCTCGTCAACCCTGAAAAAACCTGGAACTTTGCTCATCCAGATTCGAAATTCGAACGCTGTTTTCGAACTTCGAGCAGGGTTCTGGCGCTTAAATATTCAATTGATGAGTATCTTTATATACTTGCTTCCCTGATAACCACCCCCGGCAACTTGTTATTATTTTTAATTGTCAGTTACTTTTAATTTTGTTATTAAGTTCACCAGCCTCCCGACAATGTCCTTCAACTGCCTCATATCTTTTCCCTCAGCCATCACCCGCACCAGAGGCTCGGTACCGGACGGGCGCACCAGGATGCGTCCTTTCCCGCCAAGTTCCAGCTCAAGTTTCTTAACGGCCTCGGCCAATACAGCGCTGTTCATAACCAGTGACTTATCTTCAACCGGCACATTTTCCAATAACTGGGGATATTGCTCCATCTGGGACGCCAGTTGCTCGAGCGGCCGGCCGCTCTCTTTCAGCACGGTTAAAAGCTGCAACGCGGTTAGAACACCGTCGCCTGTTGTGTTATGATCCAAAGATATGATATGGCCGGACTGCTCTCCCCCGAAGCGGGCGCCGATGCGCAGCAGTTCCTCCAGGACATAGCGGTCCCCGACCTTGGTTTCCACCACCCGGATCCCGGAATCCCGCAGCGCCAGGTGCAACCCCAGGTTGCTCATAACTGTAACAACAATAGTATTCTCCATAAGCAAGCCTTTTTCCTTCAAATGACGGGCACAAATTACCATTATTTGGTCACCGTCAACCAGCCTGCCGTTAGCGTCTACAGCCAGCACCCGGTCAGCATCACCGTCGAGTGCGAGTCCCAGGTCGGCCCCCGTTGAAACGACGGCGTCCATCAAGGCTTCCGGATGGGTGGAGCCGCACCCGTCATTGATGTTGATCCCGTCCGGGTAATTAAAAATAGGCGTGACTGCCGCGCCTAATTCGCTGAAAACCCGCGGAGCCACCTGATAAGCCGCCCCGTTGGCACAGTCCACCACGATTTTAAACCCGCTCAGGTCTGTACTGAAGATACCTTTGGCATATTTAACGTACCGATCCGCGGCATCGTCCAGCCGGTACGACCGCCCGACATCACCGCCCGTAGGGTAAGGAACATTGACACAATCCTCCTCGACCAGGGCTTCAATTTCCGCCTCGATTTCGTCGGGAAGTTTGTAACCGCTGGCGCTGAAAAACTTGATCCCGTTGTCATCAACCGGGTTATGTGAAGCGGAGATAACCACCCCGCCCGCTGCTTGTAAATCACGGGTCAAGTAAGCTATGGCAGGCGTCGGCATCACCCCAAGTTTAACCACATCAACTCCGGCGGAACAAATACCCGCCACCAGGGCAGCTTCGAGCATATCCCCGGAAATACGGGTATCTTTACCAATTACCATGCGGTTGACGGCACTGTCACGGGCCAAAACATACGCCCCTGCCCGGCCAAGTTTGAAAGCCTTTTCCGGGGAGAGTTCGCGGTTGGCCACACCTCTTACCCCGTCAGTTCCAAACATTTTCCCCATGGAATGGTCTCCTTTCAAATGTAAAAAATCACAATTAATTATAACATGCGCCCCGGTATTGTCAATTTCCTTGTGTCGAATAATTAATAGTTCTTTACTCCTGACTCCTGACTCCTGACTTCTGACTCCTGACCCATTGAATAGTATATTTTATGTTAACTGTAAACGTTCGGTTAATCACCCGTTAAGGCAGATCATGGCTTTTGCGGAACAGCCCCTTCGTCGTCCGGCTGCGGTTGAGGCTGCGTTTCAATTTTTTTAACTTCCACCTGCACTCTCACCCGGCCGGGTTGAAAACTGGCGATGCCCGGTACCGGCATCAGGTCCACATTTTTGACAAGGTTTTTGTCGATGCCTTGAATATCCACAGGCCAGGTTTTTACTTCAGTTATTGTGCCGATTATGTCCGCCGGCCCGGATATCTGTACCATGGCCGGCTCGGAAATATTACGCGCTACCGTGAAACCGGCGGCAGGGGTACCTGTCACCTGGGGCTGCACGGGCACGGTTTTAGACATGTCAATACTGGTGATCGGAACTGACACCCGCACCATTGAAGGATTCAAGGAAATGCTTGAATTGCCTGTGCTGACCGGAATAGTCAGTTCAATATCTTTCGTGGCCGATTGGATGTCTACAACCGCGGTGGCTTGACTTATCTCGCTTACCGCCTTGCCCGGCCCTCTGGCGACCACTGTGCCGGGCTGACATGCCGGCGTTTGCGCGGTATACCCCTGAGCGGGTTTCCCCCGCAGGCTTACAGTGACCGGTATCACTTTTTCCACTAACAAATCGATTGTCACGCTCACCTCTCCCGGATAGACCTGCACCACCCGGATGCCCGGGGGAGCGCTCACCTGGACCGGTACACTGACTTCGCCGGTCTCTCCTTCCGGTATGCTGACAAACGCCCGGAAGTCTCCCGAAGCGAGATTGGCTAACTGGGCCTTATTCCCGTGCACTTTCACTCTGACACTTTCAGGTATCCCGCCGGTAATTAAATAATTTTGAGCAAGCCCCACATGTTCCAGGTTCACATTGATATTTTTTTCCATGGCGGGGTTCTGTTCATTGCTGACGTACAACCACAAAATAAAAGCAAGCAGAACAGAAAGAATTTTTATTGAATTACGCTGCCAATCCATACGCGCTATCGCTACCTCCTGTGCCAGAGCGACGACAGGGAACTGCCTGGCCGGCTACTTAAATGCGATGAGAGTTTTTCCTGTAAGCTTGATTCATCCAGATGCCTGTACAGTGTACCTTCAACTGCCACAGATATGGTACCGGTTTCTTCAGAAACAATTACAGCAACCGCGTCGGAATGCTCGCTAATGCCGATCCCGGCCCGGTGTCTCGTGCCTAAACCGCTGGTAAGATAGGGGTTTTCACTGAGAGGCAAAAAGCAGGCCGCGGCAGCCACCCTGTTGCCCCTGATAATCACCGCTCCGTCGTGAAGGGGAGTTTTCGGTATAAAAATATTTACCAGGAACTCTGCTGAGACAATCCCGTCGATTTTCAAGCCGTTATCAATATATTCTCCTAGGCCGGTTTCACGTTCAACGACTATGAGCGCCCCTATTTTGTTTTTAGACAGGAGCATGGCGGACCGGGTGATCTCGGCGACAACCTTGACCTGCCCGATTTCACCCGGCGCAGGTGGAGTCAGGGGAGTGTGAGTTAAAAACTTACCTCTTCCGATCTTTTCCAGCGCCCTTCTCAGTTCAGGCTGGAACACCACCGGCAAGGCCACCACCAGCGCGGTCATAGCCTGCCGCAAAAGCCAGTTCATGGTATAAAGGTTCAGCATACTGGAAAGGGCGGTGGCAATCAGCAGGACGGCCAGCCCCTTGATTAACTGGACCGCCCTGGTCCCCTTAATTAACAGCATCAGCTTGTAGACTACAAAAGCAACGATCGAAATATCGATAACGCTGCTCAAGTTAAACTTGAGCACTGTCTTGAGATAATCAAGGCTCGGAAGCCAATACTGCTCCACCGGTGTTTTCCCCTTCCGCTATTAAATAAAAAACACATCTCC
>Ga0067045_1028370_pt1 | contig 35145 bp, 28 predicted proteins | sample TerdegcTABiofilm_FD_59184 | JGI IMG/M metagenome (GOLD analysis project Ga0067045, IMG submission 59184) | Combined Assembly of (Gp0054472, Gp0054536) Wastewater bioreactor microbial communities from Singapore -Terephthalate degrading...
GGGGCGGCGCTTCGTTTCAGGGGGCGGGATCCGCCCGGGACATCCGGCTAGATCGTGACTTCGTACAGCCTGCGGGGGCGGCCGGCGCGGCTGCTGCTCTCGATCGCCGCGATCCGGGCGGCCCCCGCGGCGATCAGGCCCTGGAGTATCCTGCGGGCGCTCCGGGGACTGACCTCCAGACCCGCGGCGAATTCCTCCACGTCAAAGCGGTTGCGGCCGGCGCTCCGCACCAAGGCGCGGATCTTCGACACATGGGCGGGGCTCAGCCCCGATGCCTCCGCGACGGCCAGGATCCCGGCGTCGCTCTCCGAAATCTTGTACCGGGTCGGCTCGGTGCGTGAAAGTGGCCCGCGGATCTCCCCGTCCACGTCCACGGAGAAGAGACTGGACTCCTTAGAACCGCCGGCGCGGTTCAGGGCTTTTCGGGCGTTCGCCTCCGCGTTGTACGCCGTGGTTCCGTATCCGAGGCCCCCGCGGAAGACGAGGCCTTCCCGCTCGGCGGCTGAGAAGAGAGCGGACATCCAGTTCGGTTCCTCCGCGGCACCCCGAGTCGAGAACAGGATGTATTCATTGTACCCGAAGGGGAACAGGGAACCGAAGATTCCGTTGGCGAAATCGATCAGGATTCGCTCGAAGGAGTTCTTGACCCGGAGGAAGTCGTAGGCCGTCGAAGCCGAGGCCGTGCCGCTTCGAAGCTGAAAGATGAAAACCGCGGTCTGGTAAGCCCGGAGACGGTTGTTTTGGCCGATGAAGATCGCCTTCTCGACGCTCTCCCGGATCGTATGCAATGTGGGGTAGACCCGGTGGCAGGGAACTCCCCGCTCCTCCAGGAGTTCCGTCGTCCTCCGCAGGCCCGAAAGGGCCACGTCGGTGATTCCCCGGCGATAGAAAGACTCGTGGGCGTCCGCGAGCTCCTCGTACGAAGCGGATTCCCCGTATTCCACCATCCGGACGGTGCTGAACCGGATTCCGAGCTCCTCGGCGACCTCCTGTAGATCCTGTTCCGCGAAGGAGTCGATGCTGATCCGGTCGAAGCTCTGTCCCCGTTGCCGCATGTCCCAGAGGGGCCGGGCCAGGCTCATGCCCAAGCGGGGAAGGTAGAGCAGGGGCTTGGATGTGACGTTTGCCAGGGCCGCGATTCGGTAGGGCACGACGCCGGAAAAGAGGATGACGTCGCAGGTCGGGGCGAGCTCCCGGGTGATCTCGGGGCTTTCCTCCTTGAGCTTGTAGACCCCCGGAACGAATTCCACCGAATCCAGGTAACGGGCAGAGGCCTGAAGAATGCGTTCCAGGGAGTCCGCGGGGCCGACGAGCCCGATCTTCACCTTCATGGGGATACTATACCGGACATTCCGCCCGCCCGCCTATCCGGATTTTGTCAGCGGTCCCCGGTATCCCCCTTTGAAAGGCGCCGGGCCAGCAGGGCGAAGGTGAGCGCTCCCAAGGGAAGGTCCTTTTCCCGGAGGTCGAACCTCGGGGCGTGGTGGGCGTCCGAAAGCTCGGTACCCAGCACCACATAGAGAGCCTTGCCCCCCCGTGCCTCGACCCGGTTCATCATGAAGCTGAAATCCTCGCTGCCCCCCAGGGGCAGGGGCTCCTCCACGGCGCGCTCGTACCCGGCTTCCAGGGCGCAGGCCGCCGCGATCTTGGAAAGGTCCGGATCGCTCCGGGCATCCGAGGCCTCCCCCATCTTCTCGATCCGGACTTGGACTCCATACGCCTGCCCGACGCCTTCCGCGATCCGGACGGCCTCGGCGGCCATGAAGTCGTTGATCTCCGATGTCTGCCCTCGGGTTTCCAGAGCCAGAAAGGCGTGCTCCGGGATGACGTTGCGTCCCGTGCCTCCGGAGATCTTGCCGATGTTGACCCGTGAAGCGCCCGCGGAATGCCGGGGGATGCCCTGTATCTGGAGGGCCGTCGCGGCGGCGGCCAGGACAGCGCTGCGACCCAGTTCGGGATTTACACCCGCGTGGGCCGCCCGGCCGGTGAAATGAAAATCCAGCTTCGTGGTGGACAAGAAGCCGGAGACTCTACTGTAGAAGGTCCGGGAACCGTCCGGCACGATGCCTACGTGACCGGCGATCATGAAGTCCACATCGTCCAGGAAGCCGCTCTCGGCTATGCTCCGGGCTCCCCGGACTCCCTCCTCGGCGGGTTGAAAGATGAGTTTGACCGTGCCGCCCCAGGATCCCCGGTCGGAGGCCAAAATACGGGCCAGAGCCAACCCGGTGACGATATGGGCGTCGTGTCCGCAGGCGTGCATGACTCCCTCGTGCATGGAGGCGAAGCCGAGTTTGCGGGGGAGGTGATCCGGATCCTCGGACTCCCGGACGTCGACGGCATCCATGTCGAACCGGAAGCCCAGGACGGGGCCCGATCCGTTTCGGAGGATCCCCGCCACGGCGGTGAAGCCCCCCCGCATGCGCTCGACGAACGCGGGATCGGCCCCCTCATCCAGTGCCCGCTGACGGCAGGCTTCCAGTATCCCCTCGTCCGGTACGCCCATCCGGAACCGGGGATCCATGATTTGCCGGCCGACTTGTACCTCGTACCCTTCCCGGGCCAGGAAACCGGCGATCCGGGAGGCGGTCCAGAACTCGGTGAAGGCGCTCTCCGGGTGACGATGGAATTCCCGGCGCTCGGCTGTCATGAACTCGTGGAGCGCGGCGGCGTCGGGTTTCATGCGGACACTCCCTTCCCCAGGTCCAGGGCGCATCGAAGGAAGACTCGAACGCCGACCCCAAGGGCGGATTCGTCGAAGTCGTAATGGGGGTTATGGGGTTGGACCGGCGTCTCGCCGGGTTTCCGGTATCCCAGGAAAAGAAAGGCCGAGGGAACGGCGTTGGCGAAAAACGCGAAGTCCTCCCCTCCCGGGGCCGGCCGGGGGACCTCGATGAAGTTATCCGGTCCAAGTATATCCTGTATGCAGGACTTTGCCCTCTCGTAGATTACCGGATCATTGACCAGGGGCGGGTAGGTCAGGCGGTAGTCCACCTCGGCGACGGTACCAAGGGCTTCCGCCGTCTTCTCGGCGATCGCGATGACCCGGTCCCGTACCTGGAGGCGGACGGCCTCGTCGAAGGTTCGGACCGTGCCTTCCAGGGTCGCGGTCTCGGGGATCACGTTGTACCGGGTGCCCCCCCGGAAGACCCCGACGGTTACGACCGCCTGGGCGAAGGGGTCGACGTTTCGGGAAACGATACTCTGGAGGGCCGTCACGATATGGCTACCCGCCAGGACGGGATCCGCCGCGGTATGGGGCATGGAGGCATGGCCGCCCTTCCCCCGGATGTTGATGATGAAGGGATCCGAGCCGGCCATCATGGCTCCGGGACGGGTGCCGACGGCGCCTAGGTCCAGGTCCGGCCAAAGATGCATCCCGATCATAACGTCCACATCGGGGTCCTTGAGCACCCCGTCCCGGATCATGTACTGGGCGCCCCCGCCGCTCTGGGCGTCCTCCTCGGCGGGCTGGAAGATGAGCTTGACGGTTCCCGCCAGCTCCTCCCGCATCCCCGATAGGACCTTGGCCACCCCCAGGCCCATCGCGGTATGCCCGTCATGGCCGCAGGCATGCATCATCCCGGGCACCTCGGAACGGAAGTCGTGGTCCGTGAGCTCCTGCATCTCCAGGGCGTCCATGTCGAAGCGCAGGCCCACGGTCCGGCCGGGCCGGGATCCGCGGATGATCCCCGCGACTCCCGTCGTGTGGAATCCGGTTCTAACCTCGACGCCCAGCTCCTCCAGGGTTCGGACGACCAGGGCGGAGGTGCGGGTTTCCTTCCCGCTTCTCTCGGGGTGACGATGGAGATCCCTCCGCTTCTCGATGATCCAGGGCAGGGCCTCCTGGACACGGCGCGTGATTTCTAGGTTGTCGATCAAGGCGATACCTCGGTGGAGAATAGAATCGGCCGGGCGGGCTGGCGGCGATGCGCCCGGGGGACGGAAGGGCCGCGTCCGGGCGACGCGAACCCTTCCTTGTGTACATCAGAGTCGAATGAAGGCGCCGGGTCCGAGCGGCAGGTTCAGCAGCATCCAGGCGATGATCTGTAGGATCCAAGCCAGGCCGAAGGTGATGCTGAACGGCAGGGTCATGGACATGACGGTGCCCATCCCGGCGTCCTCGTCGTACCTACGGATGAAGCCCAGCAGGACCGGGAAGTACGGCATAAGGGGCGTGATGTTGTTGGTCATCGAGTCGCCGATGCGGTACACGTTTTGTGCGAACGCCGGGCTGTACCCCAACAGCATGAACATGGGTACGAAGACCGGGGCCAGGAGGGCCCACTTCGCGGAACCGGAGCCGATGAAGAGGTTCACGAAGGTGGTGAACAGGATGACTCCGATGACCAGGGGGATACCCGTGAAGTTCCAGGCCTTGAGCAGGTTGCCGAGCGTAACGGCCAGCACCAGTCCCATGTTGGTCCAGTTGAAGTAGCTGACGAATTGGGCTATGACGAAGACCAGGACGACGTATCCCGCCATGTCCTTTGTGGCGTTGGTCATGTGCTTGGCCACGTCCCCGCCCTTCTTGATGGCCCCGGTAGTGCGGCCGTACACGATGCCGATCAAAACAAACCAAAGGAAAATGAAGGCGATGATGCTGTCCAGGAAGGGAGAGGGTACGAGGCCGCCCTTGGCGTTCCGGAAGATCGAGGTCTTGGGCCAGAGCACGGCCACGAGACCGATCAGATAGACGAGGGAGGCGATACCGGCGTTCCGAAGCCCCTTCTTCTCGATGTCCGAGACCTCCATGGTCAATTCCTGGACCGCGAAGCCTTCTTTCGGCTTGTAAGGGCCCGCCTTCTTCTCCACGAAGCTGGTGGTCCAGACTCCGATCACCGTCATGATGAAGGTGGATACGATCATGAAGAAATAGTTGACCGCCGGGGAAACCGTGGCCGCAGGATCGACGATCTTGGCCGCCTCCTGGGTGATGCCCGCCAGCAGAGCGTCGGTCCCGACGATCAGCAGGTTGGCGGTGAAACCCGCCAGGGTCGCGGAGTATCCGATCGCGATGCCTACCAGGGGATTCCGCTTGGCGGCGTAGAAGATCGCCCCTGCCAAGGGAGGGATGATGATGACCGAGGCGTCGGATGCGATGTTGCCGCAGATACCGACCAGGAAGATTATCCAAACGAGCAATTGCTTGGGAGCCCCCATTATGAAGCGCTTCATGATGGTGTTCATTAGGCCAACCTGCTCGGCAAGCCCGATGCCCAGCATCATGGTCAGTACGAGTCCGAGGGGGGCGAACCCCACGAAGTTCTTGATCAGGTCCTTGAACATGTACAGGATGCCGTCCTTGGATAGGAGGCTCTTGATAAGGACCGGTTTCCCCGTACTCGGGTGGACGACTTCGATCTTTAGTGCCGCGAAGATCGTTGAAAGGATGATGACGCCCACGGCAAGGGAGACGAACATGATGAACGGGTGGGGCAGCTTGTTGCCGACCTTCTCCACTCCGTCGAGGAATCGGATCATGAGCGATTTCCTCTGGGCCTTCTCTTGGGTCACTGAGAGCCTCCTCTGGCGGGATTGTAATGGTCATATTTATGACATGACCATAATTGCCATTTACCATGGTTATCCGGATCTGTCAACGAAAACCTTGCCGGCCTACAAAAAAGAGGTTTTTGAGATAAATACAGGTTGATCCTTCCAGGGGGTGCTGTATACTGTCCGGAGAACCGGACCAGGGGGTGCGGCCGGATGGATCCCAGAACCATCGCCCTGCTGATGCTTATCAGCGGCGTGGAATGCAGCTTGCTTTTTTTCGCTTCGGGTATCTATCGCGATAGTACCGCTGAGGGAGCCGGGCGACCTTCCCTTCTCTGGGGATCCGGCACGACGGTTCACGTCCTGGGGGTCCTGGGGCTCATGACTCAGGGGATCGTAGGTCCCTGGTTCAGCGTGGTCTTCGCCAATTCGTCTATCATTCTGGGTCAGCTGCTCATCCTGGTCGGAATTCGAAGGCTTGGGCGGCTTAAGGCACCCCTTACCCGCTACGGAACGTTCTGGTTGCTCTATTCCGCCGCCGCGATCCTCTTCACCTTTATCCTGCCCTCGACTAGAGCTAGGATCCTGATCTTTTCCCTCGCGATCGCCGCCTTCTATGTCGAAGCTTCGATGCTGGTCCTGTTCTCCCGGGCTTGGAAACGGGGACCCTTGACCCTGTTCCTTGCCGGCACCTTCCTGGCCTTGGCGGGGTTTTTCGCCGCCCGAGCCCTGGTCACGGTGTTTGTCTCGCCGGCTTCGATCTTTTCCCCCTCCGCCATGAACCTGGCCACCTACATCGTGTCCCATATCGGCCTCATCGGCTGGAGCCTGGGGCTCATCCTCCTGGAGCAGCGACGGACCGAGGCGGACCTGGAGCGGGCGCTCCGGGAGAAGGAGGTGCTGTTCCGGGAACTCCAGCACCGCATCAAGAACAGCATCGCCGTGATCGCGAGCCTGGTGAGCCTCGAATCCTCACGGGCGGAGGATCCTCGATCCACGGCGGTCCTGGAGGGGCTGGAAGGACGCATCTCCGCCATAGCCTCCCTGTACGAACACCTCTTTCGGTCCGGGGAGACCGACAGCGTCGATCTCGACCTATACCTGAAAGCCGTGGTGGAGACCCTGTTCTCCGGACAGGCCGCACGGGAACGGGGGATTCTCCTGGAGCAGGATTTGGAGGCTGTCCGGATCGATTCACGCCGTGGGGTTCCTCTGGGCATCATCGCCAACGAGCTGGCCGCGGACAGCCTCAAGCATGCCTTTCCGGAGGGCCGGCCGGGCACGGTCCGGGTTTCCCTCCGCGCGGAGGGACCCGAGACGGTCCTGGAGGTCCGGGACGACGGGAAGGGGCTTCCGGAGGGATTCGCCATCGGGTCCTCGGGAGGCCTCGGGCTGGTCCTGGTGGACATCCTGGCCCGGCAGGTCGGAGGAACCTTCGAGGCCGCATCCCAGGGCGGGGCGGTGTTTACGGTTAGATTTCCGGGGGAATGGAAGGGCTGAACCTGGACCGATGTACCTGCCGGCCTTTCAGGAACCTATCGAGGATCGGATGAATCGGCCCGAGCTGAAGACCCCGCCTCAGTCCGAGGCGAGTCTTCGGGACGCCCCTCTCCGAACGCGGGCTTCTTCCGTCAACCCGACCTCTCCATGCGGAAGGCCCCGGTCGGGCAGAGGTCCACGCAGGTCGAGCAGGCCCGGCAGAGCTCCGGATCGTAGACGGTACGGCCCTCCGGGTGGGATATCGCGCAGCAGTGGCCGATGTTCCAGCAGGCCCCGCAGGCGCTGCACTTCCCTTCGTCCAGGACGGCCCGTCCGGCGTGGACCGTGAGCTCGCTGGCGGCGGCTATGTTCTTCGACAGCAGGCCCCGCAGGTCCGCGAGCCGCGAGAACCCCATGTCCCGCATGTAGGCGGTGAACTCGTCCAGCATCTTCGGCAGCCAGTCGAAGCCCCGGAGCATCGTCTCCGTGCAGATCCAGACCGCGTCGGCCCCCACCAGGAGGTGCTCCACCGAGCTCGCCAGGTCCGTCGCCCCGCCGGAGCTGATCAGGACGGCCTCGGGACCTGCGGCCTGACGCATCTGGTAGGTGGTTCGCAGGGCCAGAGGCCGGATGGCGGGCCCGGACATGCAACCCAGGGTGATCTGGTCCTGGAGGCGGTAGATGCTCTTCATCGGATCCCGGATGTCGATGTCGGGGATTCCCAGGAGGTTGCCGTTGTGCCCGATCGCCGCGGCCCCGGCCCGGACGGCGGTCCGTCCCGCCAGGGGGGCCAGGTTCCCGTCCGCGGAGAACTTGGCGATGACCGGGACGCCGGCCGCCTCGCTCACGGTCCGAACGACCTTGGGCATCTCCTCCATGTCGTTGCCCAGGCTCGCTCCGGTGTGCTTGGTGGTGGAGGCCCCCGTGGAGGAGAGGTTGAAGGACATGTTCGGACAGCATAGGTTGAGCTCGACGATCCGCGCCCCGGCGTCCACGAAGCGGCGGGCCAGGCGGCCCCAGCCCTCGAGGTCCTCGCCGTCGTAGGTCATGGTCGGGATGACCACGAAGTTCGGGGAAGTCTTCCGGCAGGCCTCCTCAGTCAACTTCAGGGCCTCCTCGGCTGTGAGCCTGCGCTCGGCGGTGAAGATGTGGTAGCGGGGCTTCTTGAGCCAGCGGTACCGGGGCGGGAAATTGAGGTAGGGAAAGGGCTCGATGGCCAGCTTGATCGAGGCGCCCGCCCAACCCGCGTCCTCGGCCCGGCGGATCTGGTCCACCGTCGTCACGGTCGGTCCGGACCCGACGAGGAAGGGATGCCGGAAGGTCACGTCGCCGATCCGGAAGGAAAGGTCGAGGTCCGTTGCCATGAAGCTCTCCTGGGGGGCGGGATGGGTCGGCGGGTACGACACCGCCTCATGCGCTCCGTATAGGATTCGCGGGGCGGAGGAAAATTGCAAGTGGCGAGTCTGTCCTCCCCTTCCCGGATCATAGAGGGGGCGACCTGCCCGGAAACGATCGCTGCGATCGTTGCGAGTGAGCGGCCCGATCACTCGACGGATCCGCCGGGCGCTATGCAGGGGCAGGATCGACTGCGGGGACCTCGCCCGCCAGACCGCGGCGTTCTTCGAACGGGCCCCGCCGTCCGGCTATCCCCCCTCCTCCTGCGGAGCCAATAGCCCGTGCTCCACGAAGCTCCAGTAGCCGTCGGGGCAGAAGATCACGTGGTCCAGGAGAGGGATGCCCAGGGTAGCCCCGGCATCCCGGAGGCGCTCGGTGATCTCCCGGTCCTCCGGGGAGGGGTCCAGGCGGCCGGAGGGATGGTTGTGGGCGGCGATGATCGCGCAGGCACGGTCCGCGATGGCCTCCGCGAAGACTTCCCGAGGGTGAACGACCGTCCGGTTCACCAGGCCCACGGAGACGACCCGGGCGGCCAGGACCTCGTGGGCGCCGTTCAGGGTCAGGACAGCGAAGCGCTCCTTGGCCCGGTCCGCCCAGTGGGCCACCAGGGGGAAGACGTCCCGGGGCCCGGAGATCCGCCGCTCCCGGAAGCCGTAGAGTCGCCGGCCGAGCTCCAGGGCCGCGGTCACCCGGCAGGCCTGGGCGGGACCCACCCCGGGCAGGCGGGCCAGGTCCTCCGGGGAAGGAGGCCGCCGCTGGGCATCGATCCGGGCCAGGATCTCCCGGGCCAGGGTCCGGACGTCCCGGCCCCGGGACCCGGTGCCCAGGATGACCGCCAGGAGGTCCGCGTCCGAGATGTGTCCGGGGCTGGACTGGAGCAGGCGCTCCCGGATATCCGGCTTGGCCCCGTACGTTTCGGGTCTCTCCTCGTAGCTCGTAGTACCAGCCATCGTGCCTCCTTCGGGATCCGGACGGATGCGGCCGCCCGGTCTCCGATCCTATCCGCCGGGTTTTCCGGATTTGCTTGCGGGTTCCGCAAGGCTCGGGACCACGGTCCGCCGAGGCTTCTCCGGGTACAGGATCCGGACATCTTCCGGGCGAGGGGGATAACAAGAAAAGTTCTCATCTTAAAGATCATTTCTCTTGCAAGTTCCCGGCAGGTGGTTTAAAATTCGGTCGCGCGAATACCTTCGCGGGAAAGAGGAGACACATGAAGAGCGTCAAAGGAACAGAGACGGAAAAGAATCTGCTCACGGCCTTCGCGGGAGAGTCGCAGGCCCGTAACCGCTATACGTATTACGCATCCAAGGCGCGGGAGGAAGGGTTCATCCAGATCTCCCAGATCTTCGAGGAGACGGCAAACCAGGAGAAGGAGCACGCAAAGAGGCTCTACAAATTCCTGGAGGGCGGAGAGGCCATGGTTTCCGCCGCCTTCCCGGCGGGCACCATCGCGGGGACCTCGGAAAACCTGATGCACGCCGCCGAGGGAGAGAACTACGAGTGGAAGACGATGTACCCCGGCTTCGCCAAGATCGCCCGCAAGGAGGGGTTCGAGGCGATCGCGACGGTGTTCGAGTCCATCGCGGTGGCCGAAAAGCAACACGCCAAGCGCTACGAGAAGCTCAAGGCCAACGTGGACGAGGGCAAGGTCTTCAAGAAGGAGAAGTCCGTGACCTGGAGATGCATCAACTGCGGCTATATCGTGGACGCCGTCGAGGCTCCCAAGGCCTGCCCGGCCTGCGCCCATCCCCAGGCGTACTTCGAAGTCCTCGCAAAGAATTACTGATCGGCACAATCGACGTTTGACGTAAGAAGGAGACTGTGATGGCCAAGGAACTGGAGATCTATAAGTGCCTGAAGTGCGGCAATATCGTGGAAGTCCTCCACGGGGGAGCCGGGGACCTGGTTTGCTGCGGCGAACCGATGAAGCTGTTCAAGGAGAACACCAGCGACGGAGCCCAGGAAAAGCACGTACCGGTGATCGAGAAGACCGCGGACGGCTATAAGGTCAAGGTCGGATCCGTTGCCCATCCGATGCTGCCGGAGCACTATATCGAGTGGATCGAGCTCGTGGCGGACGGGATTTCCTACCGGGCCTTCCTCAAGCCGGGGGCCGCTCCGGAAGCCTTCTTCCCCGTCAAGGCGAAGTCGGTGTATGCTCGGGAATACTGCAACCTGCACGGGCTGTGGAAGGCCTAGAGCCGAGGAGGAACCGGTATGCAGAAGTACGTGTGCGACGTGTGCGGCTATATCTACGATCCCGCGGTGGGCGATCCGGACGGCAACATTAAGCCGGGAACCCCCTTCGACAAGCTCCCGGCGGACTGGGTCTGCCCGATGTGCGGGGCGGACAAGGGCAGCTTCAGCCCGGCGTAAGGCCGACGGAGGCGCCGGACGACCAGATCCGGCGGAGTCCGGGCCGGGTCGTTGAACACCGGCGCGGTGCGAGCTAGAATGAGCCGCCCCCGAGCTGCGGGGCGGCTCATATATTTTGTCCAGGAGGAACCCCGTGATCTCCCGCGAGGATTTTATATTCGCCATCGGATTCGACGGAGCCGAAGCCGTGGTGGACGGCCGGGCAAAGCGTGAGTTCGGGAAACTCTCCATCCGGGAGCTGACGGAGGCGGGCCAATGGCGGGCTGCTTTCGCCGCGGCCCTCTGGTCCGGGAAGGAGGAGGATATCGAGGAGTTCCGAAGCCTCTACAACCGAGCCTCCGGATCCGAGTATAAGACCGTGGACGAGCTCAAGCGCCTCTTCGGGGTGCAAAAAGAAGAGATCGCCAAGGCGCTGGTGCTGTGACGGTGGACAGTGGACAGTGGACAGTGGTGAGTTGACGGATGCATCCAAAGGATGTGGATGCATTCTACGCTCGAGCGTTGCCTGCGGCTGCGCATTGCCGCCGCTTCCGTCCACCGTTCACCGTCTACTGTCCAGTATTTCCGCGATCACACACTTCAGATACCTCGACTCGGGATACCCGGACACCACGGGGTGGTCCGGGGCCTGGCCCCGGTCTTCCAGGTAGCGGAGACGTCGTCCCGAGTCCGCCGCGGCGTCCTCCAGCACGGCCCGGAACCGTTCCCGGTCGAACCACCAGGAACAGGAGCAGGTCACCAGGATGCCTCCGGCTTCCAGTAGACGGAGGGCCCGCAGGTTGATCTCTTTATAGCCCCGGGTCGCCCCTTCCAAGGAGGCCCGGTTCTTGGCGAAGGCCGGCGGATCCAGGACGATCATCCCGAACCGCCGGCCCTCCTGTTCCAGGTCCCGCAGGAAATCGAAGGCGTTCTCCGCCCGGGCCTTCACGGTGTCGGAAAGTCCGTTCGCGCGGGCGTTCTCCAGGACCTGGGCGACCGCGGCCTCGGAGGAGTCCACGGCCAGCACCGAGGCGGCCCCGGCCCGGGCGGCGCAGAGCCCGAAGCCGCCGGCGTTGCAGAAGACGTCCAGGACGCTGCGGCCCGGGGCGTAGGCCGCCGCGGCGGCCCGGTTTTCCCGCTGGTCCAGGAACCAGCCTGTTTTTTGGCCCGCGGCCAGGTCCACGAAGAAGGAAAGACCGTTCTCCCGGATCTGGATCCGGTCCGGAACGGAGCCCGAAAGGATTCCCACGGCCGGGGGCAGTCCCTCCAGCCGCCGCACCGGGGCGTCGCTGCGCTCCAGGATGCCGTCGGGGCTCAAGGAATCATTCAACGCTTCCATGATGCCGGCTTTCCGGGCTTCCGCCCCCGCGGCAAGGACCTGCAGGACGACCCAGGAACCGGTTCTGCCAGACAGCTTCCCGTCCGGGCCGACGGACTCGCCCACGAAGCGGTCCGCCACGAGTCCCGGCAGGCCGTCCGCCTCCCCGAAGACGATCCGGGCGCTTTCCGAGGAAAGATCCCGAACGCGGCGGCGAAAGGCCAGGGCCGCGTCCAGCGTCTTCCTGGAGAACGCCCCGTCCCAGTCCTGGTCGGAGCGGGAATGCAGACGGACCCGGATTTTGGAACCCGGGCTCAGGGTGCCCGAGCCCAGGAACCGCCCCCGGGCCGAGTATGCTCGTACCTCCGCCCCGAGTACCGCCGGCCCCTCGGCCCGGGCTATCTCGTTGTCGTAGATCCATGGGTGCCCCGCCAGGATGCGGTCCTCTTCCCGGGGTTTCAGCCGTATGAGGGTTCGTTCTTCCATTCCTGGAATCTAACCCGGAGAAGGCGCCTCGGGCTAGGGTTGACTCTTCCCCCTTGACTGCTTGCAATCTATTCTATAGATTTCTATCCAATGACAAGCGGCTCGCCCGATCCTTCGGATGGGAGAGCCGCCGGGATCCGGGCTGTTCGGCTTTCGCGGAGTTTCCGGTAAGCCGCCGAATCCGCCGCCGCCCGTTTCGGGGTGCGGCATGAAGCATCGGAAGAACGGATCCGATCCGCTCGCTCGCCCGAGGAGTGAACATGAAACGCCCCATCCTTTGGTGGACCGCCTGCCTGGCGGTCCTTCTTCCCCTTTCGTCCTGCGGAGCCCGAGTATCCGCCTCCCCCCTCGTCCTGGCCGGAAACGGAGAAGTGGTAGTACGGGAACTCCGGGTGTCCGGTTTCGACTCCGTATCCTTCGGAGGCTCCGGCATCCTGCGCTTCCACAGGGACATCGCACCCAGGGTGCTCGTCACCCTGGATTCAAACCTGCAGGACAGCTTCGAGGCCCTCCAGCGGGGCTCCACCCTGGAGTTGGGTTTCAAGCGCGAGGTCCGGGTCAACCGCTACACCAAGCTCGAGATCGACGTGTACCTGCCGGATTTGAGGAGTCTCTCCCTCTCGGGTTCCGCCGAGGCGGCCCTGCTCGATACCTTCCGGGGCAAGTCCCTAGAGATCTCCATGAGCGGCTCCGGGCGCCTGATCGGAGAGGTGACCATGAGCTCTATCCGGGTCGCTCTGTCCGGATCGGGAAACGTGGAGCTGGGCGGAGAGGCGGATCGCCTGGAGGCGGACATCTCCGGAGCCGGGGTGATCAAGGCGCCGAAGCTCTCCGTTCGGTCGGCGAGGGCCAACCTGACCGGGCTGGGATTCGTGGACATCCGGGTCCGGGACGAGCTGGACATCCGCCTGAGCGGGGCGGGCCGGATCCGGTACTACGGTGATCCCAAGGTTAAGAGCGACATTTCCGGCGCAGGCACGGTGGAACGCGCGGGCGCCTAAGACCGCACAGGAATTTCTCGTACATCCCCTTGATTCAGAGCTATACTAAAGGTCGCCGGCCCCCGGTCGGCGGCCTTTTTATTTTTCCGGATCCTGGAGGCTGCGATGGCGCGGTGTATTTCGAGTCGTTCGTTGGGTATCGGTATCCTTGTTCCGGCGCTGGCCGCCGCGGCCTTGATCCTGGCCTCCTGTTCCGCGGCCCCACCGGCTCGTCCGGAGCCCTCCCCCGCGGCAACGACGGCGACATCGGGCCCGGCCGCGAGCCCGACGGATGCCGGCCCAAAGCCGCCGGCTCCGCCGCCCGCTCCGGAACCTGCGGGCGAGAAGAAGACCGCGGCTTCCTCGGATTCGCTGAAAATGGAGGAGTTCGCGAAAGACTTGTCCTCCGGAGCCGCGGGCGCTCCACCGTCGCCCGGGACGGCTCCGGGCCGCCCCTCCGCCCCCCCCTCCTCCTCGGGCTTAAAGGCGGGATTCTCGGACGACAACGCCCAGTTCAACTACTTCCTCGGATTCCTGGAGGAATTCGGGCACGTCCCGAACTACGCCCTGGAGATCTCGGAGAGGATCACCCTCAAGATCCAGGACTCCGCGGGCAAGCCCGTCCCGAACGCCCGGGTCGCGGTCCGGTCGGGTACCCGCGTCCTGGACCAGGGCCTGTCCTACGCGGACGGCACCTTCCGGATCTATCCCCTGGTCTACGGCACTACGGCGGATACGCTCTCGGTCCGGGTGGAATCCCAATCCGGATCCGCGAACCTGGACGTGGCCCGGGACGGGCCCCGGCGGGTGGTGATAAAGCTGGACCGCCCGAGGGTCGTCCCCGCCCCCCTGCCCCTGGACGTCCTGTTCGTCCTGGACACCACGGGCTCCATGGGGGAGGAGATCGAGCGCCTCCGGGATACCATCGAGATTGTCCATGCGAACATCCGCGCCATGACCCCCAAGCCGGCGGTCCGGTTCGGCATGGTCCTGTACAAGGACCGGGGGGACGAGTACGTCACCCAGGTCGTGCCCTTCACCTCGGACCTGGCTGTCTTCCAGGCCGCCCTGGAAGAGGTGTACGCCTCGGGCGGGGGTGACACTCCGGAGGACCTTCAGGCGGCCCTGGAGGACGCCCTGAGGAAGATGGACTGGAACAAGGAAGGGGTGCGGACCGCGTTCGTGATCACCGACGCGGAACCTCACCTGGATTACGGACAGCCCTACACCTACGCACAGGCCGCCAAGGACGCCCGCGCCCGGGCCATCCGCTTCCACACCGTCGGAACCGGGGGACTGGGGGTGGAGGGCGAGTACGTTTTGCGCCAGCTTTCTCAGTTCACCGAGGGCAAGTACATCTTCCTGACCTACGGGGAAACGGGGGAATCGGAGGGCGGGGCTCCCGGCTCGGTCAGCCACCACACGGGAGCCAACTTCCAGACCGACAAGCTGGAGGCCATCGTCATCCGCTTCGTGAAGGAGGACCTGGCCAACCTCTCCGATGTGCCCCTGTCCATGGACGAGGACTACTTCGAGGCTACGAAGATCCCCGAGGAGGAGCGGGACGCCACCCTGGACAAGCTCTTCGGGGAAGCCCTGAAGAACTTGACGGATTATTCGACCTTCAAGGTGGAACGGGATACCCCCGCGGCGGTTCTGCCCCTGGTGCCCTCCGCTGGGGACCTGGCTTCCAACGCCGAATATTTCGGGGAGAGGCTCCTCTTGTCCGCGGTCCAAGCAAGGACGTTCAAGCTGGTCGAGCGGAAGTCCCTCCAGTCGGTCCTGGAGGAGCTGGAGCTTCAGCTCTCGGGGCTGGCGGACGAGAAGGCCGCCGCCCGGGCGGGCGAACTTTTGGGGGCGGACATCCTGGTGACCGGGTCGGTATACCGCCGGGAGGGCAAGTACGAGATTTTCCTGCGCCTGGTCCGGGTGTCCACCGCGGAGGTCCTGTCCGTGACCCGTGCCCGGGTGGACGCGAAGCTGGGGTTGTGACGGACAGGTTTCCGGATTGAACCACGGAGGCGAAGGGGCTTGGAACCATAGATCAGACAGGATGGACAGGATCTAGAGAGGATGAACAGGATTGAAGCTAGGGATTGGACATCCCCCATGGTTAATCCTGTTCATCCTGGATTTAATCTTGTTCATCCTGTCCGCTCCATGGGTGTGTAGTCTTCCTTCTCCGTGTCCTCCGTGTGCTCCGTGGTGAATTCCTGAAAAATGCTGATACTATCGACAGATGGATAAGGGGAGAACCCGAATGCAAGTGGTTTCGTCGGTTCCGGCGGTAGTTCCGGCATGAGCGCCCAAAAGAAGAAGGCGACCGTTTTTCGTTGTTCCTCCTGCGGCCACGAGGAGGCCAAGTGGCTCGGCCGTTGTCCCTCCTGCGGGGAATGGAACACCCTGCGGGAGGCCGCGGCCGCCGTTTCGGCCGCCCGGGCGGCGGGCGCCGCGGAACGGTGGTCCCTGCCCCTGGCCGCGGTAGATCCCGCGGAGGGAAGCCGCTTCTCCTCGGGCATGGCCGAGGTGGACCGGGTCCTGGGCGGCGGGGTCATGAAGGGCTCCTCCGTGCTGGTGGGGGGTGAACCGGGCATCGGGAAGAGCACCCTGCTTTTGCAGCTGGCGGCCCGGGCGGAGGTGAGCGGCCGGATCCTCTACGTCTCCGGGGAGGAGAGCGCCCCCCAGATCCGCCTGCGGGCGGATCGCCTGGGCCTCGCCCGGGAGGGTCTGGAGATCCTCTGCTCCGGGGATCTGGAGCTGGTCCTTGAGGCCCTGGACAAGCTCAAGCCCCGGGCGGTGGTGATCGACTCGCTCCAGACCCTCCGATCCGAGGAGGCCGGAAGCGTCCCCGGCACGGTGAACCAGGTGAAGTACTGCGCCCTGGCCCTCTCCGAGTACGCCAAGGAAACAGGCGCCGCGGTTTTCCTGGTGGCCCACGTCACCAAGGAGGGGGCCATCGCGGGCCCCAAGGCCGCGGAGCACATGGTGGACGCGGTCCTCTACTTCGAGCAGACCGACGGGGAGCTCCGCTTCCTTCGGGCCGCCAAGAACCGCTTCGGCTCCACCGACGAGGTGGGCCTCTTCACGATGACCGAGACGGGCCTGTCCGAGGTGGCCGACCCCTCCCGGCTCTTCCTGACCCGCCGGGACGGGGGTCTTCCGCCCGGAGCCGCCGTGGCGCCCCTTTGGGAGGGGAGCCGTTGTCTTTTGGCGGAGATCCAGGCCCTGACCGTCCCCGCCAAGGCTTCTCTGACCCGGGTCTACTCGGATCGGGTGGACGCCGGACGAGTGGCCCGGATCGCCGCGGTCCTGGAGCGCCACGGGGGCCTGCGCTTTTCGGACCAGGACATCTATGTGAACGTGGCCGGGGGCATGCGCATCGCGGAACCCGGGGCGGACCTGGCCGTGGCGGCCGCCCTCTACTCGGCCCGGTCGGGCTTGGCCCTGCCGGACCGCACCGCCGTGGCCGGGGAGCTCTCCCTGGCCGGGGAGGTCCGGCCCCTCCGGCGTATGCGCGCCCGGGTGCGGGCCTGCGGGGCTTTGGGATATACCGAGGTCCTGGGGCCGCCGCCCGAGGACGGGGAAGGGGAGCCCGGCTGGACCGGGGCCGCCACCATCCGGGAGGCTGTCCTTCGGCTCTTCGGTCCGAGGGCGGGTCCGAGAACGGGCGCCGACGAGGGCGGCCGGGACGTCCGGCCGAAATCGACCGGGAAGACGGGCGCCAAGGGAGGGATCGAGTGAGGCTGACCATCGAAACCCGGAAATCCGGGATCGTCGTGCCCCTGGGGTCCCTGCGGACTTCCCGATCCTGCGGGGTGGGGGAGTACCCGGACCTGCCGGTCCTGGGGGAGCTCTGCTCGCTCTGCGGGCTTTCCTTTATCCAGCTTCTGCCGGTGAACGACACGGGCTTCCAGAGCTCGCCGTACTCCGCCCTCTCGGCCTTCGCCCTGCACCCACTGTACCTGCGCGTCCGGGATCTGCCCGAGGCCGGGGCGTTCCGGGCGGACACGGAGGCCCTGGCCGCCCGCTTCGAGGGACCGGGGAGATTTCCGTATCCGGGGATACTCTCCGCCAAGATGGACCTCCTCCGCCGGATCTTCGACGCCTCCGCCCCGGCGATCCGGAAGGACCCGGCCCTGGCTGCCTGGATCGAGGACAACCTCTGGGTCCGGGATTACTCGGTCTTCCTGGGGCTCAAGGAGGAGCACGGCGGAAAGTCCTGGAAGGACTGGCCCTCGAGGCGGGATCCCGCCGCGGGAGAGATCGAGGCGCTCTGGGAGGAGCCGGGCCGCCGGGACAGCCTGCTCTTCCACGCCTGGGTCCAGATGCGCTGCGAGGAGCAGTTCCGCTCGGCCTCCCGGGCCCTGGCGGACCGGGGCATAGCCCTGAAGGGGGACCTGCCCATCCTGATGAACGACGACTCCGCGGATGTATGGGCCCATCGCCCCTGGTTCCGGACGGACCGGATCGCCGGGGCGCCGCCGGACATGTTCTCCGAGTTGGGCCAGAACTGGGGCTTCCCGATCTACGACTGGGACGCCCTGGCCCGGGAGGGATACTCCTTCTGGATCGAGCGTCTCCGGCGGGCCGCCAAGTTCTACGGCGCCTACCGGATCGACCACGTCCTGGGCTTCTTCCGGATCTGGTCCCTGCCCGAGCGGGAGGAGACCGGGTACATGGGCTTCTTCGAGCCGAGCCGGCCGATCCTTCGCGCCGAGCTTGCGGCCGCGGGCTTTTCGGACGACCGGATCCGCTGGATCTCGGAACCCCATGTCCGGGAAGCCGCCCTGGTCGAGGCCTCCGGCCGGGACTCGGCGTCCGGGGCCGCCGCCTCGGCCGGCACGGCGGAGGGGATCGCCGCCCGCGCCGCCAAGGCCCTCCTGGATCGCATCGGCTCGGAGCCCCTCTTCCTGTTCAAGCGGACCGTCCGTGGAGAGAAGGACATACGGGCCGCCGGGCTTCCGGAGGCGGCCGAAGGGTTCTTGCTATCCGCGTGGAGGGACCGGGTCCTGATCCCCCTGGGGCCGGATTCCTTCGCCCCCGCCTGGCGGCATTACGGGGCCTCCGCCTGGCCGACCCTGTCCGAGGCCGAGCGGTCCGAGCTTTCGGAGAGGATCCGGACCAAGGCCGCGGAGTCGGAGCGGGACTGGGAGGAGCACGGCCGCCGCCTCCTGTCCGTCCTCAAGGCCGCGGCGGACATGCTCCCCTGCGCGGAGGACCTGGGAGCCGTGCCCCCCTGCGTTCCCAAGGTGCTCGCGGAACTCGGGATCCTGGGCCTGCGCATCCCCCGCTGGACCCGACTCTGGGACGAGCCGGGCCGGCCCTACGTCGAGCCGGAAGCGTACCCGAGGCTCACGGTCTGCGCCCCCTCGGTCCACGACACCTCGACTCTGCGGGATTGGTGGGAACACGAGGCCGGGCCCGAGGATCGCCGGGCCGCGTACGGTCAGGACGCTCCGGAGCCCTGGTCCCCCGAGGTCGGCGCGCGGGTGCTTTCCCGCTTTGCCGGCGGAGCCTCCGCCCTGCTCGTCGTCCAGCTCCAGGACCTCCTGGACCTAAGCCCGGCCTACGCCTCCGGGGATTCCCGAAGCGACCGGATCAATGTCCCCGGGACCATCGCCGGGACGAACTGGACCTGGCGGATGTCCGTCACTCTGGAGGATCTTGCCGCCGACCGGGACTGGATCGGGAAGGCCGGGCGGGCGGTCGACCGGGGCGGGACGCCGGACCGGTAGGGCGTTCCGGGACGGTCCCGGGCGCCCGGGGCGGGACTCCGGTTTTCGGGGCGGCGGCCCCGAAGGCCAGCTCGTACAGGAAGATCGCCGCGGACTGGGCCACGTTGAGGCTTTCCAGGTTCCCGGAGCCGGGTATGCGGACCAGGGCGGAACAGGCCGCCCCGGATGCCCGGGACAGGCCCGTCTCCTCGTTGCCCAGGACCAGGGCCACGGCCCGGCCGGGCGCCAGGCCGGTCAGGGCTTCCCGGGCGGTCGAGGAACCCCGGTGGTCGGCTCCCAAAATCGCGAGGCCCGGCCCGGCCAGGCGGGCAAGTTCCCCGGCGTCCGCGATTCGATACAGGGAAACCCACTCCATCCCTCCCTCGGCCACCCGGAAGGCGCTGGTGGTGACCAGGTTCGTCGCGGAGGCCCCGGCCACCACAAGGTTCCGGACACCGAAAAAGGCCGCGGACCTAACCACGGCCCCCAGGTTGTGGTCGTTCCCCAGGTTGTCCAGGACCAGGAATCGCTCTCCCCGGGCCGCCCAGCCCGAAGCGGTCGGAGCGTCCAAGGCGGGAACTTCGGGGGCCTCGATCATGGCAACGGCCCCCTGGTGGTGGACCGTACCGGCCAGGCGCTCGAGCTCCTCGGGGCTCACCATACGGTAGAGGGTCTTTCGTTCGGCGAAGCTGCGCAGGATGGGCCGGAACTCGGCCAGGAGGGACGCCTCGAAGAAGAAGCGGCGGACGCTGTCGGGTCGGCGGTCCAGGAGCGCCCGGACCGCCGCGAGGCCGCAGACGGCCAGCTCGCGGGTCAGCTTGTTTTTCACGTACCCATGGTACTTCGAGGGCGGCGAGAGGGGCAAGCGCGTCCCCGATCGGCTTGCCATCGGCGGCCCGGGCGGCGTAGTATACGAAGGTATGACAGACGTACAGGTATCCGCCGTCAACGAGGAGAACATCGATACGATCCTCGCAGGGGACGTTGAGTTTTCCGGGACGATGGTCTTCAAGAAGCCTCTCATGATCAAGGGCCGGGTCAGCGGTACTATCCGCTCCGAGAGCGACCTCTATATCGACACGGGCGCCGTGGTGGAGGCGGAAATCTCCGCCAACCAGGTCTCCGTGCGGGGAACCGTAAAGGGGAACGTGGTGGCCAAGGAGAGGGTGGACCTCTACGCTTCCTGCTCCCTGGACGGGGACATCCGGGCTCCGGAGGTGACCATGGAGACGGGCTGCCGGTTCAACGGGATCTGCACCATGACCGGGAAGAAGGCGGATGCGCCGGCTACCTAAACCTCGGATAGCCGCCGTGGCGGTGCTCCTGGCCTTGGTCCTCGGCCCGGCCCCGGATCCGAGCGCCCAAGTCCCCAAGCCGGACGCCCTGAAGCTTTACCGGGAGGGACGGTACGAGGAGTCTCGGGTCCAGTGCCTGACGGAAATCTCCCAAGACCCGGCCAATATAGAAGCCTACGTGGTGCTGGGCTGGAGCCTGGTGGCGCTGGGGCGGTACGCGGACGCCGAGATCTACGCCCGGAAGGCCTACGAGGAGGTCCGCAAGGATCCCCGGGTCATGGAGACCCTGGGGGAGGCCTCGTTTTTCCTGGGAAAGAACGACCAAGCCCTGCGCTGGTTCCAAGCCTACATCACGGCCCTGCCCGAGGGCTCCCGGGTCGCATCCAGCTACCAGTACATGGGGGAGATCTATATCCGGACCTCCCGCTGGGGCCACGCGGACATCGCCCTGCGCACGGCTCTCCAGTTCGAGCCCTCCAACGCCCGGTGGTGGGCCCGGCTGGGTTACGCCCGGGAGATGGGCGGGGACCTGCGGTTCGCCCTGGAAGCCTACGACGCCGCCTTGAAGATCAACCCCGGCCTTACGGACGCCCAGCTCGGCCGGGAGCGCGTGTCCAAGCGAATCCGCTAGCGTGCCCTTCCGCGCCGCATTCCGCACCTTCGGGTGCAAGCTCAACCAGCTCGAGACCGAGGCCCTGGCCGGGGCCTTCCGGGATTCCGGCGCCTTGCTGGTACCCTTCTCGGAGAGCGCGGACGTCTACGTAGTGAACACCTGCACCGTAACCGGAAAAGCGGAGCAGAAAGCCCGGCGGGAGATCCGGCGGGCTCTGCGGACCAACCCCCGGGCCGTGGTGCTCGTGACCGGCTGCTGGGCAGAGCTGGGGGCCGACGAGGTGTCCGCCCTGGGCCCCCGGACCGTCGTGATCCCCGGGAGCCGGAAGGACGACGCGGCCCTCCTGGCCTCGGACCTGGCGGAAGCCTGGGAAAAGGGGATGGACCTGGCGGAGGCCGCGGAGCGGGGCCGGGACGCCCGGTCCGGCCGAGGCCACGATCCCTTCGCCTTCCGGCCCGAGACCTTTCTCCTCCATTCCCGGGCCTCCCTCAAGGTCCAGGACGGCTGCGACAACCGCTGCGCCTACTGCCGGGTCTGCCTGGCTCGAGGCCCCTCCCGCAGCCTGGCTCCCGGCGAGGTCGTCGAGCGTGCCCGATCCCTGTCGGAGCGGGGTGCCCGGGAGATCGTCCTGACCGGCGTCAACCTTTCCCAGTACCGCTCCGGGGGACTCGCCATGCCGGGCCTCCTTTCCCTCCTGGTCCGGGAGACCGAGGGAGTCTCCTATCGGCTTTCCTCCTGGGAGCCCGACCGGGTGGACGAGGAGTTCCTTGCGGCTTTTTCCCTGCCCCGGGTACGGAACCACCTGCACCTGGCCGTCCAGTCCGGCTGCGACGCCGTCCTGGCCCGGATGGGCCGGGGCTACCGCTCCGATGCGGTGAGGCGGGCGGTCCGGGATCTCCGGGCCGCCAAGCCCGACCCCTTCCTGGGGGCGGACCTCATCGCGGGGTTCCCCGGGGAGACGGAGGCGGAGTTCCGGACAACCTTCGACCTAGCCGCGGAGCTGGACTTCGCCTGGATCCACGCCTTCCCCTTCTCGCCCCGGCCCGGAACCAAGGCCTTCGGGATGCGGCCCCGGGTGGCCGAGCGGATCGCCGGGGAGAGGGTGGAAGCCCTCCTGGACCTGGGCCGCCGGGGCCGGGAGGCCTACGCGGCCCGGTCGGTCGGCCGCCTCACCCGGGCCGTCCTGGAGGATCCCCGGGAGGAGGAAGGCCCGGAGCCGTCCGGGGGCGGGATCGACTTCGAGGGCGGCCCGGATCCCGCCCGGGAGGCCTGCGCGGATCCCGGATCGGAAGAAGTCGACGTCGCGGCGGGCTCCGGGGCTCCCCGGGTTTCCGGCATCGGCGCGGCGCCGGCGCTGCCGGAGGGCGACCGCACGACCGCCGTCTCCGCGGTATCCGACGAGTACCTGCGGCTGGAGGTGACGGGGATCCCGGAGGCCCTGCGGCGCCGGGGGGCCGAGGTCGCCTGCCGGATCGCGGAAGCCTTCCCGGGCGCCGGAGACCTGGGAATACCGGACGCCCGGGCCGAATTCGTCGGATCCTGAGTCCCGGAACCTGGAAAAAACTCCATTATGCTATATACTCTCCTATACCCACTCAAGCGATTTCCCGGAGGCCCGAATGCGCGGAAAGCTTCCAGTCCTGATCCTCGCCCCCCTTCTCCTGTTGGGCGGCTGCGACGCCTTCTTTACGAACGTGTTTGCGGGCCTGGCTCCCCTGGATGTCCCGAGCTCCGCGGAACTCCTGACCCTCCCACTTTCGGATCTGGAGCGGTTGGTCGAGGATCCTCAGTTCTTCGACGCCCTGGCCGGGGATTCCGCGAAGGAGCAGGCCGTCTTGGATAATCTAGAGACGCAGTTCGTCGACGGAACCGCGGACACGCCGGAGGAGCAGAAGGCCGCGGCCCTGTACGCGGAGGTTCTGCTCCGGACCTCGGAGACCTTCGATATCCTCGGGGGAGGTTCCTTCTCGGCCCTGGCGGATACCCTGGATCAGTTCGAGCTCGCGGCCGAATCGGAGTACCCGAACCTCATCTCGTCCTTGGTCTTGGATCTTTTCGATGGAAGGACGCCGGACCTGGCGGAGATCGATGTGATGCTGACGTCCCTCGGCGATGCCTGGCCCGCCTACCAGGCGATCGGAGACGGTCTCGCCGGGGGCGCCTCCCTGGATCCGAGCCTGAACGCCGGGGACATGCTCGTGTTCGCTGCCGTGGGCGCCGTTATCCAGGGCGCGGAGGTGACATCCACCCCTCCCGGAGGGGATCTCGCGGACCTGATCGACACGGCCCTCCGGGGCGGAGATGTTTCCGGTTACACGATCACCTTCACGCCTCCCGGCGTCGCGGACGGCGATCCCCTGTACGAACTCATGATGGCCGCGGGCTTCGACCCCGCGGACCTGGGTCTGTAAAGGAGCGACGGTCATGAAGCGCATCGGAATCGCACTTGTCGCCGCCGCCCTCCTCCTGGCCCCCCTGGCCGCCCAGGACATCCTCCTGCCCGGCTTCGCGCCCAAGGACGCGCGGTCCCTGGGCATGGGCGGGGCCTTCACCGCCGTGTCGGAGGGCTTTTCGAGCCTCTACGGCAACCCCGCGGGCTTCGCTTCTGATAAGGGCGAGCTGACCATTCTGGCCCCGACGTCCTGGCTCTATATCCGCCCGACGGAGGAGAACATCGCCCTGCTCCGGAGCGCCGTGACCGACGACGGCGCCGCGGTGGACGCCCTGGAGACCCTCCTGACCGACAACGGCCTGGGGGGCGGGGCGAGCCTGGGGATCGGTTACGTCGGGAAGGGCCTGGGGATCGGGGCCTTCGTCACCGCCGACGCCTACGCCGCCGGGGACACCCTGGCCGGCGCGGTCCTGGACGTGGATCTCCAGTTCAACGCGGTCCTCGGCCTGGCCCGGACCGTCAAGGTCTTCGGCCTGGGCCTGACCCTGGGTGGGAGCCTCCGTCCCTTCTACCGCGCCGTGGGGGACATCCCCCTCTCCGAGGTGGTGGGTGCGATGATGGGCACCGCGGATCCCGGCGACGTGTTCTTTTCTAAGGAGATGATCTCCGGGTTCGGGCTCGCCGCGGACCTGGGAGCCTCCCTCGAGCTGGGGGCCTTCAAGATCGGACTGGCCGTGCGAGACATCGCGCCGGCCTTTCAGGCCTACAGCAACACAGTCCGGGACCTGGCGGACTCGGGTTTCGTGACCTCCTCGGGCACCCCGGCGGGTTCCTTCACCCTGACTCCGAACGTGGTCCTCGGGGCCCAGTTCCACCCGGATCTGGGGGGCTTCTCCCGGATCCTGGACCCCCGCCTGCTGGTCGAGATCCAGGATCCCGTGGCGGCGATCCGGGACCGGGCCTCCTTCTGGAACCTGGTGCACGCGGGCGCCGAGGTCGAGGCCCTGGGCTTCCTGGCTCTTCGGGCCGGGGTCAACAAGGGCTGGCTGTCCGCCGGGCTCGGCCTGGATCTCTTATTCCTGGAGATCGACGCGGCGGTGTTCACCGAGGAGCTGGGCTGGAGACCGGGTCAGCGCGGACGGAGCGGGTTAGCCCTGCAGGCGGCTATCCGATTCTAAGGGATCGGCCGCGGTCGGCCGATACTCGTAGGAGGCCCGGCCGGGCCTGAACCCGGCGGGCGGGACCCGGCGCTCCGGGCGCGGGAGGTGGAGCATGAAACGGACGAGGATCCTCGCGGCGGCCGCGGTCGTACTGGCCGCCCTGACTCTGGCTTCCTGCCAGGATTTCTTCACGTCCTCCCTGGCCGGTTGGGCCCAGCGGGATCCCACGGTGCCCTCCGGCCTGACCGCGGACCAGGCGATGACCATAGCGAACCAGGCGGTGGCAAACCGGGACACGGGCTTGGCTCAGGCTTTGCTTCCCCAGATGGCGGATTTCCTGGTCGGCACGCCTTCGGACGCCCTCGTCGAGGCGGCTGTGGACACGGCGGTGCTGGCTACGGGGATCGGAGAGGCCTTCGGGGAGGTGCTGGCCGCCGTGGGGACGAGCATCATCGAGACGGGGACCATCGACCCGGCGGACTACGATACGGTGGCCGCGATTCTCGGGTCCGTGGGAGTGTCCGCCGACGGCTTCGACGTGTTCACCTTCCTGGCGACGAACTACGATGACGCCGTCCCGGCGGACGTCACGGCCCTAGCGGCCCTGGGAGTCACGGCCGAGGATCTGGCCTTGGCCGCCGCGGCGCTCCTGGTCCAGCAGGCGACCGTGGACGGCGCGACCCTGGACACCCTGATCGACGGAACAGCTTCGTTGACTACCACCGACCCCGACTACCAGCTCGCTCTGAGCATGTTGGACCTTGCGACCGCCTTGGATCCGACGAACGACCTGGTGTCGTTGGCAAACGGCTGGCTCTGACAGAATGAGAGGGACGAAGTGAAAAAAGACCCGGCAATAATCGTTCTTTTCGCCCTAGTTCTCCCGATCCTCCCCCTTTCCGCCCAGACCGTTTCGCCCGGAGTCCCCGTATCCCCCAGGCGGGCCGCGATAGGCGGCCTCCACGCGGCGGATCTCGCCGGATTCGACTCGCTCTTCACGAGTCCCGCGGGACTGGCGTCCGCGGAGGGCGAGTGGATGTACTCCCGGATAGCCCTGAACGCCGCGGGTCCCATCTTTGACATCGCCAACATGGCCCTGGGCGGCACGGACATCCTCTCCAACCTGACCAGCCTCCTGGACCCGGCGGGGCGGCTCTACACGTCCATGGACCTGGCTACTCCCGTCGCCCTGGGCTACGTGGGCAAGGGCCTGGGGATCGGGATCTTCAACCGAACCTACGTGATCGTAAACGCCCCCTCGATCACGACCTCCTTCATGACCTTCGGGGAGGAACTCCTCCTGACCGGCGGCTACGCCAAGCGCCTCGATCTGGGTGAGGGGAACCTCCTGGACCTCGGCATCACGCTCAAGGGCTTCCTCCGGAACGAATTCGCCTGGTCCGGCGCCCTCACGGATGTCCAGACGGCGTTTAACGACATTTTCGGGGGCATCCCCTTCAATATCGTGACGGGGCTGGGGGTGGACCTGGGCGCGATCTGGATCTTCGGGGACTACGCCCTGGCCTTGACCGCCCGGGACGCCTTCACGCCCTACATCGCCTCGTCCTACACGAGCTATAACGGATTCAAGGCCAATCCCACGGCCAACAAGATATCGACGACCACGGACCTAATGCCCATTGACCTGTCCCTGGGGTTCCGCTGGAACCCCCGGTGGCTCTTCCTGGCCCGGACGGGAAGCGAGCTTACCCTGCTGGCGGATTACCGCAACATCTGGGGGCTCTTCCGGATCCTGGACCGCAACCCGATCCTGGAGCTCAGCCTGGGGGCCGAGGTGGTCGTGCTGGAGATCCTGAGCCTCAGGGCGGGAATCCGGGACGCCCTGCCCTCCGCGGGCTTCGGCCTGGACCTCCAGGTCTTCGACCTCAGCCTGGCCATGTATGGGAAGGAGCTGGGTCTGGAGCCCGGCCAGCGCCCGGTGTTCAACCTGGATTTCGCGATCGATTTCCGGTACTGAAGGGGTTCGGCGCTCCCTCCGCTCGGGGTAGTCATGGATTCCGGCCTTTCGGGAGCCCCGCGTTGACACTCCCCGCCCCGTTCCGATAGTCTAAAAGTCCGGTTCGGGCCGCTAGCTCAGTAGGTAGAGCAACGCCCTTTTAAGGCGTGGGTCACTGGTTCGAATCCAGTGCGGCTCAACATGAAACGCCCCGGCGCCAGCCGGGGTTGCTTATTTTCGGCGCACTGGATTCGAAGGGCTTCGAGCGCGCGCCGATAGGCGCGGAAGGGCCGCAGGAAGCGGCCCGCCAGCTCGAAGCCCCGGCCCGGAGAACCGAGGCAGGATGCCGAGGTTCGGAGGGCGAATCCAGTGCGGCTCATGTGGTGGACGGAGAACGGTGGGCGGTGAACCGGGGAAGTGCGGGTTTGCGGGTTGGCTGGAATACCCCGGGCGGGTGTCACGTCTTCTCGTTCCAGCTCACGGCCTGCTCAACAGCCTGATTTCCCTCGCAAGTTCGTAGTTGCCATCCGGTGTTCCAGGATCCCGGAACACCGAAATCCTGGCCATGTTCTCGTAGAGGTCGAAGAGCAGGTAGGTGCTGGGCGCGCCTGTATCCGCGTCCCCCCTTCCGTGACCGGCGTCGATCTGCGGAACCCCGTCTACAAGAGCTGCGCTGAAATTGTGCGTATGTCCGCAGACATACGCGGTTACGCCGTGCTCCTGAAGCAGGTAGATGAAGCTCCTGACCTCGTCGGGATGTGCATCCAGGCTGGTACCGTCGTGGCGGAGGCGCCCGGTGGTTTCGTCCGCCATTGGCCAGAGAGGTTCGTGACCGAAGACCAGGATGAAGGCGGGAACGCGGAGGGTCGCGGATTCCAGATCGGTCCGCAGCCACTCGAGCAAGCCCGCGGATATGGTGCCGGCCATCGGATCCGAGGGCGGGGGATCCAGTCCGATGTCGGAGACTCCGTCATAGTACTCGTTCAGGAACACCAGATGGGCGTTGCCGAGATCGAAGGAATAGCAGGACTCTTCCGCCCCGGAGGGTCCGCCCCTGAAGTTAGCCACGGAATACTGCGATTTGACCGGGAAAGCCCGTAGAAAGTCCATGTCCTGCGGAGTCTCCGCCTCATGGTTGCCTACCAGCGGATACCAGGGAAACGAGGCGTCGAGCTTTTCATGGATGGCGCCATATACTTGATCCGGGGGATCGATGTCTCCGGGGCTCACCAGGAATTCGCCGGCGCCTTTCGCGGCCAGGGAATCCAGGAGGCCGCGGAACTCGGTCGGCCCGACGAAGGATCTCATGTCCGCGGCTACGGAGAATCGGACCGGCGTTCCTGCGGGCTCTTCCATGATTTCCGCAATTTCGCTTATCGACGGAGCGAACAGTTCCCCGGAAGGGCAGGAAGTCACCAAAAGGAACAAGGGCGCGATGAACGATAACCATCGAGCGAATGTGAGGTTTCCAGCCACGAATGCCTCCATGTCCGGGTGCTTCAAGGCTCCGAGAGATCGGACTTCGCGGTGCTCGGAGTCCCGTCTCGCGATCGCGCCCCCTACCTCACCCTGCCCACGAAGCTCTTCACCGCCGCCTTCTCCGCCGCGTCGTCGGTGTCCTTGGTGGCCATGGAGACGGCGTCCACGGGCTTGGCGCCGGACTTCTCCAATAAGCTCGACAGGTCCCGGAACAGGTTTTCCAGGAACCAGCGGTTCGCGGTGACGAATAGGTAGACCCGTTTCCCGGAGATCGCGGGTTTGGTCTTGAGCCAGTCCCGGACGGGAGATTTTCCGTTGAAGGCCTGGACGATCCCGTGGATCACCAACACGTCGTACCGGGAGAGGTCCCGGGACTTGAGGTCCCCGGCCGCCGCCTCGTCGAAGAGTATGCCGGAGGCGGCGAAGGCCTCCCGGAAGTGGGCGATATAGGGTTTTGTCTGGTCGTTCACCTCGTCGTAAACGAAGAGTGTCCGGGGCGCCGGGGCTTGGGCGGCAAGGGGGTAAGCCGCCAGGACGGCGGCGAGGGCGAGGGCGAATGCGACGTTGCGGGTTCGACAGGTTCGGTACATGTAAGCTCCTCCGCAAGGAGTATACCCCCCCGGAGGAGCCTTTAAAACATGATCTCGGATCAGGAGCCTTTTTCGGAGTCCGCCGCTTGTTCGAGGTAGTCCGTAGGGCCTACGAGCCGCCGCACACCACTTTCGCCTCCGTCCACCGTCCACCGTTCACCTCACGCCCAGCTCGTCCTGCAGGAAGGCTATGGTCTGTCTCCAGGCCTGGCGGGCCGGACCCGGGGCGTCCACGTTCTCGTCCTTGACGAAGGCGTGACCGACTCCGACGTATACGGACTCCGCGTAGCGGGCCTTCCGGGCGGCCAGGGCCTCCTTGAAGGCCTGCCTCTGGGCGGGGGGAATGCTCGCGTCGGTGTCGCCGAAGATGCCCAACACGGCGCTCTTTCGGCCGAGTTCGCCCAGGGCGGATTCCTGCTGGATGAGGCCAGAGCCGTAGAGGGTCACGACCGCGCCGAGCCCGGGCTGTCGGGTGCCCAGGAACATGGCCTGGGCTCCCCCGAAGCAGAAGCCCAGGGCGCCCATCCGGGATCCGTCCACCCGGGGATGCCGGGTAAGCCACTCGTAGGCCGCGTCCAGGTCTGCGGCGATCTGGGCGGGGGGAGTGCCGTTCCGTAGGGCGCCCGCCTCCGCGGCGGTCTGGGCCAGCTTGCCCCGGTAGGCGTCCACGGCCAGGACGGCGAAGCCTTCCTTGGCCAGTCGGTCCGCCATCGCGGCGATGTCCCCGGACAGTCCCCACCACTCGTGAACCATGATGACCCCGGGATGCTTCCCGGAGCCGGGGGGGAGGGCAAGATATGCGGAGAGCTTGGTTCCGTCCGCGGCTGTGAAGGACGCGTTGGTCTGGACGGGCCTCTTGGCCTGGGCGGCCAGGGGGAGAACGGCCAGGAGGAGCAGGGCTATGGTGGGGAGCGATGCCACCGTGTTTCGGGAGGGGGATCTCATACAAACCTCCGGTCGATTGAAATGGGACCCGGCGCTCGGCCGGGACTCATTCTATGAAAGTACGGAGAAAAGATTATAAAATCAATAAGAAATACACGAACCTAAGGTCTCGGATACACGGTTCCGCTCGACGAGCCGTGCTAGAGTCCGGGCCCGAGTTTTTCGTTCAGAACCTTTAGCCGTGAGCGCAGGCGGCGTTCGCCGATGCCCAGGGTTCGGGCAGCCTCGCTTTGGTTGCCCCCGGCCGCGTCCAAGGCTGTGGAGATCAGGTCCAGCTCGAAACGGCCGACCATCTCGTCGTAGGTGCCGATCGGCTGCTCCGTCCTTGTGATCGGCCCGCCCGAGGAAAGCGGCGCGTCCGAGACGGGTTCCAGCCGGATGTCCTGGGTGCTCAGTATCTCCCGGCGCGTCATGAGCACGGCCCGTTCGACGGCGTTCTCGAGTTCCCGCACGTTGCCGGGGAAGGGATGCCGCATGAGCTCCGACAGGGCCTCCCGGCTGATGCCCCGGACGGGTTTGCGGTATTCCTTCGAGTATTTCTCGATAAACCAACGGGTCAGGGCTGCTATGTCCCCCCTCCGTTCCCGAAGGGGAGGTATCGAGATCGGGATCACGTTCAATCGCCAATAGAGATCGGCCCGGAAGGCTCCCTGGTCCATCATCTTCCGAAGATCCCGGTTGGTGGCGGCTATGATGCGGACATCCAGGGTTCGCGTCGCGTTTTCCCCGACCCGCTGAATCTCTCCGAACTGTAGGGCCCGGAGGAGCTTCACCTGGATGCTCAGGGGGATGTCCCCCACCTCGTCGATGAAGAGGCTGCCGCCGTCCCCCTCCGCGAAGCGGCCCTCCCGGGGCTGATCGGCTCCCGTGAAGGCGCCTTTCACGTGGCCGAAGAGCTCGCTCTCCATCAGAGTTTCCGGCAAGGCGGCTATATTGACCGTGACGAAGGGCTTGTCCCTCCGATCGCTGGCGTCGTGGATCAGTCGGGCGACCAGCTCCTTTCCGGTCCCGCTCTCTCCGGTGATCAGCACCGTCGCGGAGCTCTCCCGGGCCCGGTACACCGCGCTCAGGACCTCCCTCATCCGAGGGTCTGCGTGGATGAAGGGGACCTCGCTCGACTCGGGGCTCAGGAAGGGGTCCAGCTCGTCGCTCTCGTGTTCGATGGTTTGTTTTTCATACTCCCGGATAAAGATGTGCTCCAGGCTCTCCGCGGTCACCGGCTTCACTAGGTAGTCCTCACCGCCGGCCTTCAGGATGCTGACCGCGTCCCGGGTATCCTCGAAGGCGGTCATGATGACCACCGAGACGGTCGGGTCGGAGCTCTTCACCCTCCGAAGCAGATCCAAGCCGTTCCCGTCGGGCAGGCGGAAGTCGGACAGGACCAGGTCGATCGAGCGGGAGTCGAGGACTTCGAGGGCGTCCCGCACCGTCTCCGCGGTGTGCAGTTCGATGCGGGGATACTCTACTCGGCCGACGATGGCCTTGATCCGCTCCAGCAGGGTGAAGTCGTCGTCCACCGCGAGGACGCGGAACCGGGTGGCTTCCATGAATTTAAGTATCGGTCGGCCCGCACGAGAGCGCAACGATGCTTCGACGAAGAAGTCGAGGTGTTCGACGCTTTCGTCGAATTCGGGACCGGTTTCGTGCCTGCTCCGGGGCGGCCGGTTTTCGGGTTTGATGAGTCCTTTAGGGTATTTCATTCTATAGCAGGATTTACATACAGATCAGCCGGATCTTGTCCCTTTGGCATGCAACCTGCTCTAAGTCCCATGCAGAGGATGCTTCTCCCGGCCGAAAGAGCCTCCCGCCGCCTGCCCGGGGCGATGCTGTATTTGTAACGGCTATATAGGAAAGCGTCCGATAATGATTCCGGGTAGAGGTGCATGATGAGGATGAATAAGGGCCGTTTTCTCATAGGACTTTATATCTTCACGATTCTTCTTTTCCTGTTCGGAGGCTGCCGGAATCCCTTCGCCCCGGGCCTCGGCGACAAGATCGATATCACCCCTCCGTCGATCAGCCTCAACAGCCCTCTCCCGGGAGGCTTCCTGCAGGGTGAGGTATCCTTCTCCGGTCTTGCCTCGGACGACCAGAAAATCGCGGCGGTCCGCATATCCCTCGACGGCGGGACCTCCTGGAGCGATGTGACCTCCTACGACGCCTCGGCCAAGGTATGGCGCCATGACCTGGACACCACGTCGTACCCCAACGGATCCTTCAGGATCCGGCTTCGCGCGATAGACGACGCGGGTAAGCGCACGGATACGGAGGATTTGGTCTTCACCATCGACAATCTCCCGCCCCAGATAGAGATCCAGGTGCCCGCCATCAATCCCGCGACGCACGATCCTCTCCTGCCGCCGGAGATCGCCATGAACGGCGTCGTCATCGGCATCGTGACGGACCTACAGGGCGTCGCGATCGGATACCCGCAGATCAAATTCTGGAAAGAGACGGATCCCGAGCCGGCCTGGGACAACGTCATCGGCGTCTCCGAGGTCAAGAAGACGACCGACTTCCGGTACCGACTCTCGGACGAGCATCCCGGCGAGGTCGGGATCTTCAACCTGAGGCTCCGGGCAGTGGACGTGAGCGGCGGCGAGACGATCGTCCCGCCCCTCGCCCAGGATCCATATAAAGTGAAAGTCATCAGCGGGGACGTCCCTCCCGTGATCAACCTGGCCTTCGCCCCCGGGGACGTGAACGTCGTGGCCGGGGGTATCTACGCGGGGGATGATTACGCCTTCCGGGTGACCGCGAATCACCCCAACGGAATCTTATCTGTGACCCTTGAAAGGACCCGGGAGGGCGGATCGACGGATCCCTTCGCCTGGGCCGCGGACGATTCGGGATCCCCGACCCGCACCCTGGACAGCCCGGTCTTCGCCGTGGCCTCCGACGGCTCCGACGACGGAACCTACGAGTTCCGTATAGAGGCGGTCAGCAATACCGGGAGCGTCGCGAATTACTACAAGACCGTCATCGTGGACGCCACACCTCCCAGCGTGGAGATCACGAACCTTTCGCCCACGGTGGTGGACGATTCCGATCCCGGCAACCCGGTGGAATACATTAACGGAGTGATCCAGATCAACGCCCTGGCGACGGACGCCAACGCCGTACTGGGCAGCAAGTGGTGGGTGCTCCCCTCCGTCGACCCCGCCCCCGCGGACTACGACAGCCCCGGGGGAACCGCCTTCGCCACCTCGACCCCGTCCCTATCCCTGGATTCCACGTCACTGATGGACGGCACCGAGTACAAATTCCATATAATCTCCCGAGACCGGGCCCGGAACGACACCCGGATCAGCCGCGTCCTAACGGTCAGCCAGGGGACGGACATTCCGACCGCTGTTTTTACGGATATCGATACCTCCGTCACCACCGCCGCCGCGGCCGGGGTCGGGGGCGTCAACCTTCTGGACACCAACGCCCGTATCCGAGGCATCCTCCAGGATGACGATAGGGTTGATACATCCAGCGTGAGCCTAAGCCTGGACGGAGTTCCGGTAGGTGCTCTGGATTCCATCGGACTTCCCGGACGCAGCGTATCCTTCTCCCACAACGTAGACGCTTTGGGCCAGGGTGTGCATAGGTTCCAGCTACAGGTCTCCGACGACGCTTCCGTGAAAAGCGGAAAGCCGACGGCGACGAAATCCGTCGGTCCCGTGTACTTCGTGATCGACACTTCTCCGCCCACGATCTCCGTCGATTCCCCCGGAGCGGGGACCTTCCAGAGGGCATCCTTCACCCTTTCCGGGACCGCGGCGGACGCGAACGGCCTGGCCACGGTGACGCCGGGAGGGTCGGACGAATACATCGAGGTCGCCTTCCCGGACGCGCCGGGGACCTGGGTCCAGGTTCCGGTCGATGCCGGAACCCACGCGTGGTCCGTGACCGTCGGAGGAGGGACGTCCACCCTCTTCGGCGGGTCCTATGAAGGGCCGCGTTCGATCTCTATCCGCTCCCGGGATCGGTTCGGGAAACTTTCAACGACCTCGTTCTCCTTCACGGTGGATACGGTAGCCCCCACCGTCGCCGTCTCCCTGCCCGCGGCGGACGCGTGGCTTTCGGGAGCTTCGGACTCCGTCCAGGGCACCGCCTCGGACGCTACAAGCTCCCTGTCCCAGGTCCGGTTCTGGATCGGAGACGAGGCTGCCGCCCCGCCCGTGGATCCGGAAACCTGGACGCTCGCATCGGGAACCACGAGCTGGAACGGCTCCATCAACCTATCGGCCCTGGGCGAGGGCCGAAAGACCATCCATGTCCGCGCCCGGGATTCCGCCGGCAACTGGAGCATCCCGGCAACCCGGACCTTCGGCGTCGACCAAGCTTCTCCCGCTATTACGGAAACATCGATCGGCACGGCCAGCGCCGGACGGAATGTCGCCTTTGCGCTGGGCGGCATCCTTTCGGACTCGAACTCCCTTTCCGCCCTGACCGTGACCCAGGCCAAGGGCGCGGACCCGGCGGTCACGGTGTACAGCGGTTCGGTCACCGGAACCTCCCAGGCCTGGTCGTTGGCGGATCTCCCGAGGAATCCCGCGGACCCCGCGAACCTATTGTTGGTCGACGGAGTCTACTCCTACGTTCTTACCGTGACGGACGCCGCGGGCAAGTCCTCCGTGCTCGGTCGTACGATCACCGTGGACCTCACCGGACCGGACGTGGCCATCGCCGCCCCGACGCCGGGCGCCGCCGTTCAGGGCACCGCCCTGTCCGCGAACGGCACCGCCGCGGATTTCGGAGGGGTGAGCCCCATCGCCGAAACCCGGTACGCCGTGACCGTGCCTCCGGCCCTGCCTCCGGCGGATTACCTGGCGTGGACCGCCGCGTCGGGCGCGGCGTCCTGGACCGCGGCCCTGAGCTTCCTGCCCTCCGAGGAAGGGCCCCGGGTGCTCCATGTCGCGGCCCGGGATACGGCGGGCAACTGGAGCCCTGCCCCGGCCACGGTAGCCTTCAACCTGGATCAGGCGCCGCCGGAGGTCCAAGCCTTCGGGTTCGGCGCGGGAACCGTCAACACCGTCGGGGGCACCGGGTACGCCAAGGGGGATTTCTCCTTCTCCTTCACGGCCTACGACAGCAACGCCCTGGCCAATGTCCGGGTGAGCCGGAACGGGACCCAGATCTTCGACGGAAACTACTCGACTACGAGCCAGCCCGTCACCGTCAACCAGACCGTGGGCGGACCCGGACTGGCCGACGGCATCTACGAGTACGTCGTCACGGTGACGGACGTCGTCGGCAAGACCGCGACCCTGACCCGCAGCGTCGTCGTGGATACCGCGGGGCCCCTCGCGGAGATCGCCAGCCTCACCCCGGTGCTGTCGATGAGCGGCACCGATTACGTGAACGGCACGATCCGATTCGCCGCCTCCGCCTCGGACGGGAACGGCCTGACCGGGGTCAAGTGGTGGCTTCTGCCGGCCGCGGCTTCCGCCCCGGCGGATTACGACGCCGCCGGCGGCACCGCCTTCGGGGCGGCTCC
>Ga0067045_1028371_pt1 | contig 35139 bp, 28 predicted proteins | sample TerdegcTABiofilm_FD_59184 | JGI IMG/M metagenome (GOLD analysis project Ga0067045, IMG submission 59184) | Combined Assembly of (Gp0054472, Gp0054536) Wastewater bioreactor microbial communities from Singapore -Terephthalate degrading...
TCAAAGCGAAATGATGGGGCGTCACTTCGGCCGTCACGCGGACGCCTCGGGCCTTCGCGCGGCGAATCGCCTCGACGCTGCCCAGCGTCGATACGTGCATGACGTGCAGCTTGCCGCCCGTCGCCTCGGCCAGGGCGATATCGCGGCTGACCATTACCGACTCCGCGGCGGCGGGAATTCCGCTCAAGCCCAGCACCAGCGAGACCTTCCCCTCGTGCATCACGCCGCGCTTGGCCAGTTCGGGAATCTCGCAGTGGTTCAGTACCGGCTTGTCGAACATCAAGCAGTACTCGAAAGCCCGTCGCATCAGCTCGGAGTTCTCCACCGGCGCCCCGTCGTCGCTGAAGGCGACGGCCCCGGCGGCCACGAGCTGACCGATCTCCGCCAGCTCCTTGCCTTCCCGATTGCGACTCACGCAGGCGATGACGAACACGTTGCAACGGCGTGCCCGAGCGGCCTTTTGGCGGACGAACTCCACCGCCGCGGGAGAATCCAAGGGAGGCTCGGTGTTCGGGCAGCAGGCCACCGAGGTGAAACCGCCGGCCACGGCGGCGGCCGTGCCGGTCTCGATCGTTTCATCCTCTTCGCGTCCCGGCTCCCGCAAATGGACGTGCATGTCGATCAAACCCGGGGTCACGATGCAACCCGACGCCTCGACCACGGTCTCATCACCGCTCGGAGTCGCATCATAGCCGGCGATGTACCCGTCCTCGACCAGCAAATCGCCCACCCGATCCATGCCTTGCGAGGGGTCGATGATGCGTCCGCCGCGTATCCGTATGCGATTGCCGTTCATGCGTTCCGCCCGTCCGTATCCCACAGCTTCATCGAATGATCGAACTTCCGGCCCGTCACGCCGCGTTGCCCATTAGCAACCACAAAGCCGCCATGCGCACCGCGACCCCGTTGGTGACTTGGTCTAGGATGGCCGAATGGGAGCCGTCCGCCACATCGGCGGTGACCTCCACCCCTCGATTGATCGGACCGGGGGCGAGCACCAGAATGCCTTCCTTGGTCCGTTTCAGCCGATCCGCGTCCATGGCGTACAAACTGACATACTCGGCGACGGAGGGAAACGGGCGACTCGTCTGACGCTCGAACTGAATCCGCAGCAGGTTCAGCACATCCACCCGGGGAAGAACGGCGTCCAAGCTGTAGCTAAACTCGACGCCCAATTGCGACCACAAGGGAGAAACCAGCGTGGACGGCCCGCAGACGATGACGTGCGCCCCCAATTTCTTCAAGCCCCAAATGTTGGAGCGGGCCGTGCGACTGTGCGCAATATCGCCGACCAAAGCCACCGTAAGACCTTCGATCCGCCCCAGGCGGCGCCGGATCGTGAGGATGTCGAGCAAGCCTTGAGTCGGGTGCTCGTGTGCCCCGTCACCGGCATTCAGTACCGAGCAGCGGAGATTCTGTGCTAAAAGATGCGGAGTCCCGGGAGTTTGGTGGCGGACCACCATCGCATCGACTCCCATGGCCTCCAAATTCTTGGCCGTATCGATCACCGTCTCGCCTTTGGATAGGCTGCTGGTGGAAGCGGAGAAATCCACCACGTCGGCCCCAAGGCGTCGCGCCGCCAGGGCGAAGCTGGTTCTGGTCCGCGTGGAATTCTCGAAAAAAAGATTCACGCAGGTCCGCCCCGCCAGCAACGGGAATTTTCTCTCTCCGGCATCGAACGCCCGACGAAATATTTCGGCCGCATCGAGCAGTCGAACGATCTCCTCGGCCGACAATTCCTCCAAACCCAGCAAATGTTTCCGTCGCCACTGCGAGGCCAGTTCCCGCAACCGAGCCAGGTTTTCGTCCATACCGTTCTCGTTCATTCAGTCAGAAGCGGCGAAGCCCCTGGGAGAAACCCGGTACGCCGCAGTCGCGATGATCGCCGCGCATTACCTGACGATGAGGCGGCATCCGTCCGGGAAAAGAGGAAGTCGCGGCGAATTCCCGTCCTTACGCGCCCTACCACCCTAGCCTTCATGATTCTAAAGCCCCAGCTTCTCACCCGCAAGCGACCATCGAAACGACAACCGAAATAACGACGGGCAGGACCGAAAATGCTCGTCGCCCCGATCTGAAGCGGATGACTTCCCCCGCGTCGCTCTCCCGTCGCAGGGCATTTTGCCGCGGCGCAATCACCGCGTTGCCACGCCTCGCGCCGGCCGCTAACATACGGGCTGTGTAAGGGCATCCGGAAACTTTCCGGCTCGGCACCGGAGGAGCCCCCCTTTTCTGGGCTCAAATGCGGCAAAAACGAACGGGCCAGCTCAGCAGGGCGGACGTGACAACACGAGCCTCTCCGATAGGGCTTTCACAGTGTTCCGCCCCTGGATGCCCTTGAAAGGTCCGGACAATCTTGACCTTGACCTCGCGAAATCCTCGCCGGTGGGAACGGATATAACGGACGGATAGGAACCGCTGGAGATCAAGCCATGCTGTGCAAGCCTTCTTCTTGGAGCCGTTCGTACGGCCTGTCGCTCGTCCTGGCCTGTTGGAGCGGCTTCTCACTCGCATCCGAACCCACACAAGACCTTGGAGCGGAGTCCGCCGTCGTACGGCAGGAATTCATCTTTTCCTCGGCCCCATTCTCAAGCTGTCACGCATCGACCATCGCGGAGACCCAAGGGGAATTCGTCGCGGCCTGGTTCGGCGGCGATCGCGAGGGCGCGGATAACGTCGGCATCTGGTTGAGCCGCCTCACCCCGGAAGGCTGGACGGAACCTGTCGAAATAGCCGTCGGCTTGGCGGAAGACGGGCGCCGCTACCCTTGCTGGAATCCCGTCCTTTTCCAACCTCGGCGGGGGCCCTTGGCGTTGTTCTACAAAGTCGGTCCTCGGCCCAGCAGTTGGTGGGGCATGATGATGACCAGCAAAGACGGCGGTCGCACGTGGAACGAGCTTCGACGTCTGCCGAACGGCTTCCTCGGACCGATCAAGAATAAACCCTTGGAAATGGAGGACGGCACATGGATCTGCCCCTCCAGCGAGGAAACGCCCGAATCTCCCAGCCGATGGTCCGTCCATTTCGAACGGACGCGGGACGGCGGGGCGACTTGGGAGCGGAGCGACGTACCTCAAGGCGCAGAACCGCTGGATGCCATCCAGCCCGCCGTTCTATGCGCCGCTCAAGACCGACTCGTGGCGGTCGGCCGAACACGGCAAGGCCGGGTTTTCTTCACGGCCTCGTTCGACGGAGGCGTCACCTGGGCGCCGCTCCAGCGCACCACGGTTCCTAATCCAAACTCGGGGATCGACGCCGTCACCCTGCGGGACGGACGGCATCTTCTGGTTTACAATCACACGCTTCGCGGGCGATCTCCGCTGAACGTGGCCCTGTCGCGCGACGGTATCGCTTGGACGCCCGTCCTCACTCTGGAGAATGAACCGGGAGAGTACAGCTATCCTTCCGTGATGCAAAGCGCCGACGGTCTGGTCCACATCGTTTACACATGGAAAAGGGAGCGGATCCGACATGTCGTGCTCCATCCGGAAAGGCTCGACCTGCCCGAAGCTGACTCCCGGCAGGCGGCGACTCCGGCCCGGGATTCCGTGCCGAATCAACGGGGCCGTCCCAACGTCGTCATCGTTTTGACCGACGACCAGGGATACGGCGATCTTTCATGCCACGGTAATCCCGTTCTTTGGACGCCGCACATCGATCGCCTTGCCACGGAAAGTGTCCGGCTCACCGACTTCCACGTGGCCCCCGTCTGCACTCCGACCAGGGGGCAACTGATGACCGGTCAAGACGCCTTGAGGAACGGCGCCCGAACCGTGCCCGCAGCAAGCAATAGGATTTGGCGGAATATTCCGACCATGGCCGAGCTATTCCGCCGCGGCGGATATCGCACCGGCTTGTTCGGGAAATGGCACTTGGGAGACCATTATCCCGATCGTCCCGGCGACCGCGGCTTCGAGGAAGCCGTTTGGTTCGGCGGATGGGGCGTGGCCTCCGACGTCGAATTTGACAACGACTGCATCAAGATTCGGTACCGCCGCGGCGATCGCACCGCCGTAGCGGACCGCTATTGCACGGATTTTTGGTTCGATCAAGCTTTCGACTGGATGGAGAACTGCCGCCGCGAAGGACGTCCGTTTCTGTGCTACCTTTCCACCAATGCCCCGCACAGCCCATTCTGGCCGCCGGAAGCACACGCCCTCCCATACCGCTCCAAAGCGCCGCCGCAAGTCGCCGACTGCTTGGGAATGATTGCGAACATCGACGAGAACGTAGGACGGCTGGAAAACTGGTTGCTGGAAACCGGGCTGCGGGACGATACGATCGTGATCTTCATGACCGATAACGGGGCAACCGTAGGGCGGCGCCTCTACGATGCCGGTCTTCGCGAGGGAAAGGGCAGTTACTACGAGGGCGGACACCGCGTGCCTTGCTTCATTCGCTGGCCCGGCGGAGGTCTCAGCGGCGGCCGCGACGTGGCGATCCCCACGCAAGTGCAAGACATCCTCCCGACGCTGCTGGATCTGTGCGACCTGCGCCCGGACGAATCGCCGACCTTCGACGGCATCAGCCTCGCACCCGTGCTGCGCGATCCCAACGCCCAACTTTGCGATCGGATGCTGGTCGTACAGTACGGCCGACGCGTCGGGGCGGAAAAAAACAATGCCTGCGTGATTTGGGGTCGATGGCGGCTCGTTAACGGGCGTGAGCTTTACGACGTTTGGGAAGATCCGGCACAAAAAAAGGACATCAGCGGCAGCTTTCCGGAAATCGTAGCGAAAATGCAAGCCTACTACGATCAGTGGTGGGCCGCCTTGGAACCGAACGTCTACGCGTATCAACCCATCCTCGTCGGAACCGATCAAGAGAATCCGGTCCTGCTTTCTCCCAACTATTGGGCCGGCGTGGACGTGGATAACCACCATCGTGTCTCGGCCGCCGAGGGCGGTCCGCAGGGCGGACCGTTCCATATCGATGTAACCCGGGCGGGACGTTACCGCATTGAACTGCGACGTTGGCCCTTTCACTGCAATGAGCCGCTCGGCTCCGACGGGCCACGGACGACGGTGGCGGGAAGAAATCTCCGAGACGTGATCCAGAACCGCCGCGCTCTCCCCATTCGCAAAGCCGTCTTGAAAGTGGGTTCTGAAGATAGGACGGCCGACGCCTCTCCGGAGGCTCTCGGTGTGTCGTTTGAACTGCCCCTGGCCGCCGGACGCACCACATTGCAAGCTTGGTTCCAAGACGAGAGGGGCACGGACCTCTGCGGGGCTTTTTACGTGGCCGTCGAGAGGCTCGGCGATTGATTACGCAACCCGCCAAGCATGAGAATCCGCGTCGGCAATGCCGGACCACGCCGCGGACCAGGGGCCCCGGCGGCACGATCCGGCCTCGGGTTGACGATCGCGGTGCCAGGTGCTTTCACGGGGAACGGGAAGAGAGGGCGGTGATGCCCGCATCGTGCGAAAGCGGTTTCGTCAAGCGCAGGAAAACGTCCTCCAGTGTAGGATCGTCTTCGGCAAATGAAGTCACGCCTACGCCCGAACGAATCAGATCGGCCAGCAGGTCGGCCGCCTCCACGTCGCCTCCATGGAGGTCAAAGGATAATTTCCCGTCCTCTTCGTGAACGTTTTGCACGCCGGGCCGGTTGGCGATGATCGCGCGGGCCGACTCCAGACCGCCGGGTCCGTCAAGGCAACGCACCACGATTCGGCGAGTGGCTCGAATCGACCGTAAGACATCCTCGATGGGACCGAAACTCAGCAACCTCCCGCGATGGATGATGCCGACCCAGGTACAAAAATCCGCCAGCTCGCTCAAGATATGGCTTGAGACGAGAATGGTCTTTCCTTGCCGCCGCAACTCCCGCAACAATCGCTTCAACTCGATTCGGGCCTGCGGATCCAGACCCGCCGCGGGTTCATCCAGGATTAGGACCGGCGGATCATGAATCAACGTCTTGGCCAGATAAAGCTTCTGCTTCATGCCGCGTGAGAGGTCCGTAACGCGAGCCCGACGTTTCTCCGTCAAGTCCAGCATTTCCAGCAGCCATTCGATGCGTCCTTTGCGAACCGAGCGCGGCAGGCGGTAGGCCAAACCGAAAAAATCAAGGAACTCGTGGACGCGCATCCCGTTGTATGACCCGAATTGATCGGGCATGTAGCCGATATGATGCCGAACCTCCAGCGGTTGGCGAGTTACGCTGTAGCCCGCAACGCGACCATCACCGCCGCCGGCCTTGATCAGCGTTGCCAAGAATCGGATCGTCGTCGTCTTCCCCGCGCCGTTGGGGCCGATGAACCCGAACAGCTCGCCGGCCGGAATTCGCAGGTTGAGGCGATCAACCGCCCGGAATGAACCGTAATCTTTAACGAAATCAATCAACTCGATCATGAAAGAATCCGACGCGGATCGTTGCCGAAAGATGGGATACCTGAACCTCACCATTATAGGGCACGACGATTCTGGACGGCACAACCGCCTTCCGAGCTGAAACCGCCCTGCCGATCCCTTGCGCAACCGGGCTCACGAACCTTCAGGGCATCGAAACAGGTATTCGGGGAAGACCGGACAAGATAGAATACCCGGAAAGGTTTTTCAGATTTTCACCGATCGAGATTTCCGAAAACAGCGCATAATCAACTGCCGCTTGTTTTCCACCCGGCCAAGGCATAGCATAAACAAGGTAGCGGTATACGTTCTGCCAAGATTCGTCGCCGAAATGACACCAGTTACTCAAATCCTTTCTTCTCCCCTGTCCCCCCTCTGTTGTCCGGCCTAGCCCGGACATCTCCGTAGTTTTCTTATAGTTTTCTTTCCCTACGCCCCGGCAAGCACGCCGCATTTGTCACGACTTCCGAAACGCCTCTGCTTTTACTTTTTTCACAGTTTCAGTAGGCTTAATGCACGTTGCCTCGTATCGTAAACCTTGAAGTCGTCGATTCCATCGAGGTGCCGAAATGGCCACGGACTTTCAACTCAAGGAACGGTTGCCCGAGATCACTTCGAAGATGGTAGAAACCTACCGGAAGTACAAGGCGACGAACCATCTCGGTCACTGTCCGCTTCCCAACTATGACACCGTCATCGAGGCCGTGGAGTGGATGAAGGAAATCCTTTACCCCGGCTATCGGCACCGGGACGGATTGCACATGGGGAACATCAGCTATTACGTGGGCGATCTGGTGGATAAGCTGCATGATGTGCTGACCCAGCAAATCGCCCGGGCTTTACGACACGAGGCCAACCACTCGGCACAATGCGATCCCGTCCGCTTGGCCGATTTCGAAGCGGTGGGGCAGGCCAAGACCGTGGCCTTCCTGAACCAACTTCCCGAGCTGAGCAAGCTGCTGGCCACGGATGTTCAGGCGGCCTATGACGGCGATCCCGCCTGCAAGTCCCTGGACGAGGTGATTCTGTGCTACCCCGGCCTGGAGGCCGTGACGGTGTACCGCCTGGCCCACCTTTTGCACGAGCTGGATGTCCCACTGATCCCCCGCATGATGACCGAATGGGCGCACAGCCGCACCGGTATCGACATTCATCCCGGGGCCAAAATCGGCCCGAACTTCTTCATCGACCACGGTACCGGCGTAGTCATCGGGGAGACGTGTGAGATCGGCAGTCATGTGAAACTGTATCAAGGCGTGACTCTCGGCGCGCTCAGTTTCGCCAAGGATGCGCACGGTCGATTGGTCCGCGGAACGAAGCGACATCCGACGATCGAAGATCGCGTTGTGATCTACGCCAACGCCACCGTACTGGGCGGCCGCACGGTCGTCGGCCACGATTCCGTCATCGGATCCAGCGTTTGGCTCACACGGTCCGTGCCTCCGCATACGACCGTGACGCTGGAACGTCCCAATTTGTGCATGCGCGCCGAAAACTGCGACGAGCTCTCGGCGGAGAAGAGCCTGGCTCCGGACGGCGACCAACCCGGCTCCGGACACGGCTGAGCCGAGGCTTCCATCCCTCAGATTTCCGGCTTAGCGACGGCCGCTACGTCGCGGCGAACGCAAACCGCTAAAGAGGGGAGTTTTGAGCTTTACTCCAACCACCGCCAGCGCAAACCAGGAGATCGCCGAGATCCAAGCTCCCCATTGCAGCCCCGGTTGCTCGTAATACCATCGCACCGTCCATTCGCCCGGTGGCAGCAAACAGCCCAAAAAGAGCCGATCGACGCAAAGCGGGGCCGTCACTTGGGTCGTGCCATCCACGTTGGACGTCACTTCCACACGCCAGCCCGGCATGTTTTGCTCGGCAAGTACCAACAACCGAGGCACCGGCGTCTTCACGTGAATGAGAACGGAACCGGGAGAATATTCCAAGCATTGCGGCGATTCCAAGACCGGCTGGCGGACCGGCTGCTTGTGCTCGGGTGCTCGCACATCCCCTTCCCGATCGTGCTCCGAGAAGATCCCCGCTAATTCTATTACTGCCGGGCTTTCCGGATTGCGAGGGGTGCCGCTGGGAAAGAAGAACTCCTCCGCGTCGTCCCACAGCGTCCATGTCGGGCCGCCTTTTATAAGGTCTCTCGAATGTTGCTCCACGCTCGCCAAGTCGACCAGGTGAAGTCGCCGGCACCGCTCGTCCGATTGTGGGCGTTCTCCCATTCCGGGAGGACTTCGTCTCCCATCACCGGCATTCGCTTTCGTCCACTCTTCAAAGCGTTCGGCCCCCAACCGTTGCAGAATCTCGCCGGGCGGTTCCGTCAACCCTTGTTTCGCCATATACCCTTTCACGACATCCAGGAACGCCCGATAACGCACCGGCATCATGGTCCCATAGTGCTGAAGGTTCGCCGTCGCATAAACCATTCCCCAACGTCCGAAGAAGGTTCGGCGCTCCCAATCGATCAATTCCTGTAAGCGTTCCGGGAAACTTCGCTGCTGCCAAGAGTCGGGATACCAGAAGAAAGGCCGCCAAACTCGCCGCGGCGGCGCTAGCGACAAGGTGCTCGGCAGCGAAGGTGGTCGCACCGGTAAAACCAACGGCTTCGCGGCGAGGGTCAAATCCACCGCGGACAGCAGCATGCAAAACAGCGCCCATCGCCGGCATCCGGTTCCCACGCTCCCGAATCGGATGAGAGATCGCCCCCGTCGGCCCGCGTCGCTTCGAATCTCCCAATTCCAGGCGATCAACGCCATCATCAGTCCCAGGACGGCGGTCCATGAGAACGAAATCAGAACATGCCGAAACGCGTCCGCGGCGCGAAACGGGCCGAAGATGACATCCCCCGGCACCCGCATCGCATCCCACAGCCCGGACCATTTCGCCGAGAATGCCGCCGCCAAGCCGGTGACGCTGAGGATGACCGCGATCGCAGCCGACCAACGAATTCTTCGCGGTGCCGTTCGGCAAAGTTCCACTCCCATCGCCGACAAGCAGGCAACGGCAATCGTCAACAGGGGCAACCACTTGCCGGGGTAGCGAAACATCGCGTAACCGGGAACGATCCGTACCAACCACCAGTAAAGCCCTCCGGCCGGAGGATAGAAAGGTCCTGTCACCCAGTCCTTCCCGGTCGTCCAAGCAATCAAGGCATTCACTACGGCCCCCGGCCCATACCACCCCAGCGAAGCCACGGCCGCGCTCAGCGCCAACCACGTCAGCCACACGCGTCCCGCACCGTTGCCGCTTTCCTTCGCTTGCATCTCAGCGTCAGACTTATGGCCCACCCCTGAATCGCCCGCCCGGAACGTGCCCGCCGCGTCCACGCACTCCGGTCCCATGCCGGCGGCGCGACTGGGCCGGAGACTCATTGCCGAAAGGGCCGAAAGAAAGGGAATGACGCCCAGGTACAGACTGGGCGTCCACCACCGCCCCTCATCGACATAGGCGCGAAGATATCGCTCGTGGACCGGCACCGAAGCCCCGCCGAAGGCGGGCCATAGCAGTTCGGCAAACTGCCAAGGCGAAACACTGAACGCGTAGGCCGTATCGGCCCGACTATTGCGCAGCGCCGACCAATCGTTTCCGGCGGCGTTCGCTTCAGGTGGAGTTTCCCACAATCGGCCCACGGTCTCCCTGGTTAGCAGCATGCGATCACTTTGCCCGGCATAATGCCGGCTCGGCAGGATTTGCACGGCCGCCAGACAAAAGGCGACTGAGAAAGCCGCGGCGAGCATCCCGCCGGAGACAAAGCAAAACGGCAGAACTGCCGCAGGCTTGTGCCGGCACCGGGTCGCGGTGAGTAATCGCCTCGCAGTTACGACGGTCCAAGTGCCGAACGCAATGAGAGCGCCGTGATACGCCGTCTGGGGATCGCCGCCGAGGACGCTCATGGCCGACGCAAACGCCAAGAGCCGCGCGGCGCGGAGTCGCGAACGCACGACAGACCGCCAATACCGCGTTCGGCCTTGCCCGACGCCGTCGTCCTCCGCCCGGACCTGAATTTCGGAACCGAGCGTCGAATCTTCGGCATGGACGATCCGCCAAGTCGCGGCCAAGATCCAAGGCAGCCAAGCCCCACCCACCAGATAAATGGGATTGTGAATCTGAAATAACGTCGGTCCGGCTAAGGCGTAGATCGTTCCGGCCAGGGGGCGCGTTTCCGATCGGCACCCCAGTTCCCCCGCAAGTCTCCCCGCTCCCCAGGCGGCCAAGAGCACATGCATGAGAAGAAAGGTCGCATAAGCCGCGGGATAGGGTACCGGTAGCAGGAAGAGCACGATGCCGGGGTAGAAAGCCGCCGTCGTGCCGTTGGCAAGCAGCGGCGCACCCAGGTTTTCGTAGGGATTCCACAACGGCAACTTGCCGGCACGGTACTGTTGTGCCACATAGTACCACAGGGGGTAATAGAAGTTGCCCCCATCCCGAAATAACGGCAGCTCGCCTCGGAAGAGAACCGCGGAAAACACCACCCCGATCGAAAGCAGACACAGCGTCCAGCCGATCAAGCTCGCATTTCCGCGGAGCAAGAGATGACGTATCGCCGACCGGACCATGGCGGAGCTTCCCGGCGCGACCGAGGCGACGGAAAAGAGAACGGCGGGCTTAACGACGCGAGGCGGCCCGTCTCGCGGTACGCAGCATGGCGCGGGCCTTTCTTGCAGCATCCTCGCGACGCTGCAACATGTCATCACCGGAGGCCTTGCGCGCCATTACCGCTTCCAAGGCCTCGGCGGACGCCTCCACGTCCAACTCCTCCACGGACTGAGCCTGCGACGTCATGACGGACACCACGTCGTTCAAGACCTCGACAAAGCCGCCGTCAACAAAGAAGGCACGCAGTTTCCCGTCCGAAAGGATTCGCAACTCACCCGCGCCCAATCTCCCGATCAGCGGCGCGTGGAGCGGAAGCACTCCCAATTCACCGTCGAACAAGGGTACGACCACGCCGTCGGCCGACTGGTCGACCAACTTGCGCTCGGGCGTCACAATGATGACTCGCAGTTTTGCCATGAAGGCACCGTGGCTTTGAGTTTCCGTGAAAGCCGTTTCGTCTCGGCCCAATCGGGACCTCTATTCAGTTTTTGGCGTCCGCCTTGAGCCGCTCGGCCTGTTCCGCGGCCTGTTCGATGTTGCCCACGTACATGAAGGCCTGCTCGGGCAAGTGATCCCACTTGCCGTCCACAAGCTCCTCGAAGCTGCGAATCGTCTCGGAAAGCGGGGTGATCTCGCCCGGCTTTCCGGTGAACGCTTCCGCCACGAGGAACGGTTGCGACAGGAATCGCTCGATCCGCCGTGCTCGGTGCACGACCAACTTGTCTTCCTCGCTCAATTCCTCCACGCCCAGGATGGCGATGATGTCCTGAAGTTCGCGGTACCGCTGAAGAATGCGCTGCACCCTCCGAGCGATGGCGTAGTGACGCTCGCCGACGTATTGCGGGTCGAGCAAGCGGCTGGAAGACGCCAACGGATCGACCGCGGGATAAATGCCCTTTTCGGCGATCGAACGTTCGAGGTAGATGAAGGCGTCCAATTGACCGAAGGCGGCCGCCGGGGCGGGGTCGGTGGGGTCGTCCGCGGGCACGTAGACGGCCTGGACCGACGTGATCGCCCCCCGCGACGTCGAGGCGATGCGTTCCTGCAAGGCGCCCATCTCCGTCGCCAAGGTCGGTTGATAACCCACCGCCGAAGGCATCCGTCCGAGCAAAGCGGACACCTCGCTACCGGCCTGCGAAAAACGGAAAATGTTGTCGATGAACAAGAGCACGTCGGCACCGGTGGTGTCACGGAAGTACTCGGCCATGGTGAGAGCGGAGAGCGCCACCCGCAAACGCGCGCCGGGCGGCTCATTCATCTGCCCGAACACCATGCAGGTTTGCTCGATCACGCTGCGACCGGTATTGCCGATCCTCGCCTCCTGCATTTCCAACCACAGGTCATTCCCTTCGCGGGTCCGTTCGCCGACGCCGGCGAAGACCGAAAAACCGCCGTGCGAGCTGGCAATGCGGGCGATCAATTCCGTCAAGATGACCGTCTTTCCCAAACCGGCGCCGCCGAAAAGCCCGGCCTTTCCGCCGCGGACGAAGGGCGTCAAAAGGTCAATCACCTTGATCCCCGTCTCGAAGATTTCCACTTCCGTGGAAAGCTCCGTCACGTCCGGAGATTCCCTGTGGATGGGCCAGTACTCGTCGGCCTTGACCGCACCCCGATCATCGATCGGCTGCCCGAGGAGATTGAATACCCGTCCCAAGGTCGCCTTCCCGACCGGGACCTTGACCGGCTCTCCGGTATCCAAGCACTTCATTCCGCGGACCAACCCGTCGGTCGTTCCCAGCGCGACGCATCGAACACGGCCGCCGCCGAGGTGCTGCTGGACCTCTCCGGTCAGGTCGATCTTCACGCCCTTGTAGTCCTCACGCACAACGACGGCATTGTAAATTGCGGGCAGTTGATGCTCAGGGAATTCGGCGTCGAAAATCGAACCGATGATCTGCGTCACGCGACCGTAATTCGGTTGTTGGGAACCTTCAACGCCGCTTGCTTTCACGGTTTGAGCCGGATTGGTTGTCATAGTTTGGCCTCAAAAACCTTCCGAAAATCGGGCTGGATGTGCCGCGTTCCCGTTTCCGTAGCAACCGGAACGGTAACCGGCTACTCGCCTTGCAACGCCTCCGCTCCGCTGACGATCTCCAGAATCTCCGAAGTAATTTGCGTTTGCCGAGCCCGGTTGTACGCCATGCTGAGGTTGGCAAGCATCGAGTCGGCGTTTTCGGTAGCCGTCTTCATGGCGATCATCCGCGCGATCTGCTCCGCGGCCGCCGACTCCAAAAAACAGCGAAACAAACGGATCTTGAACGTGAATGGGACGATTTCTTCCAAAATGCTTTGCGACGAAGGGAGGAACTCGTATTCGGCGTGGTGGAGGCCGCCGTTCTCCTCCTCCGCGAGCGATTGATACGGCAGTAACGTCTCAACGATCGGGTATTGACGACTTACGGATTCCAGTCTTGTATACGCCACATCCACACGGTCGATGCGGCCGTCGAGGAAATCCTCCATATAGCGCCGGGCCAGCACTTCCACGTCCGTGAAGGCGGGCTTAGCATCAAAATGAAAATACCTCTCGTCCACCGGCAACTTGCGGAACTTGAACGCCGACACCCCGCGTTTGCCCGACACCTCGACGCTCAGCTTGGCGTACTCTTCTTGCAATTTCGTTCGTTGCAACACCGCCAGGCGCATCACGGCGGAGTTGTATCCGCCGCAAAGCCCCCGATTCGAGGTCAGCACCAACAGCACGGCTCGGCGCCTTTCGGCTCGAGCGTCCAACAACGGGTGCGCCACCTCCGTTCCGCTCGCTGCAAGGTGTCCCAAGAGAGCGGTCAAACGATCCGCGAAAGCGGACCCGGCCGCGGCACGATCCATGGCCCGCTTGAACCGAGCGGTCGATATCAATTCCATCGTCCGGGTAATCTTGCGGATATTCCGCACGGAGCGACGGCGTCTATCCAGAACCTTGCTTTTTCCCATGACTGGCTAGCTCGAAATCAACGCTCAGGCCAAGGCCGCAGCCGGCTCCCGTTTTTGGGCGAAACCGCGATTGAACTCCTTCAAGGCCTCGATCAACCGGGCCTCGTCGTCCGCGCTCAATTGTTTGCTGTCCGTAATGCTCTGCCACACGGCCTGATGCTTTTCATGGAAGAAGGCCAGAAACTCTTTTTCCCAGCGGCGCACCTCCGTGACGGCCACCTGATCCAAAAAGCCTTTCGTGCCGGCGTAAATGACCAGGACCTGATCCGTGACGTGCATCGGTTGATACTGGCCCTGCTTGAGCAGCTCCGTCATGCGGTAGCCGCGATCCAGGCGGGCTTGGGTGGCGGGATCCAACTCCGTCCCCAACTGCGCGAAGGCTTCCAATTCGCGAAACGCGGCGAGGTCCAAACGCAGGCCGCCGGCCACCTTCTTCATCGCCGGCACCTGGGCCTTACCACCCACCCGAGAGACCGAGATGCCCACGTTCATGGCGGGACGCTGACCTGCGAAGAACAGGTCGGGCTGCAAGTAGATTTGGCCGTCGGTGATCGAGATGACGTTGGTGGGAATATAGGCCGAAACTTCGCCTTCCAGCGTTTCCACGATGGGTAGGGCCGTCAATGATCCGCCGCCCAGTTCGTTGCTGAGCTTGGCCGCCCGTTCCAACAACCGGCTGTGGCAGTAGAAAATATCGCCGGGATAGGCCTCGCGTCCGGGCGGGCGCCGCATCAACAACGACAATTGTCGGTAGGCCTGGGCCTGCCGCGTCAAATCGTCGTAGATCGCCAGCGCGTGTCGTCCGCTGTACATAAAATATTCAGCCATCGCGCAACCGGCGTAGGGAGCGATGTATTGCAACGGCGCCGGAGAACTCGCCCCCGCGACGATCACGGTCGTGTACTCCATCGCTCCGTAGCGGCGCAGCGTGTCGATGATCTGAGCGACGGTCGAATCCTTCTGCCCGACCGCAACGTAAAAACACTTGACCCCGGTCTCTTTCTGGTTCAGGATCGTGTCGATACAAATCGCGGTCTTGCCGGTCTTACGGTCGCCGATGATCAATTCGCGCTGGCCGCGACCGATCGGCGTCATCGAGTCGATGGCCTTGATGCCGGTTTGCAGCGGTTCATTGACCGGTTGGCGTTGGGCCACGCCGGGCGCGGGGCTTTCCACAGGCCGAGTTTCCGTCGTCGCGATCGGGCCCCCGCCGTCCAAGGGATTGCCCAGGGGGTCGATGACTCGCCCGAGAACGGCTTCGCCCACCGGCACGCTGAGCAGAAGCCCTGTGCTGCGGACCTCGTCCCCTTCCTCGATCTTGAGGTAATCCCCCAAGATGATGACGCCCACGGAGTTCTCCTCCAAGTTGAAGGCCAGCCCGCGGACACCGCTGGGGAACTCCACCATTTCGCCGGCCATCACGCCCGACAAACCATAGACGCGAGCGATACCGTCGCCCACCTCCAGCACCCGGCCGGTTTCGCGAACGTCGATCTGAGCTTGATATTGCTCGATTTCACTCCGGATAACGGAAGCGATCTCGTCGGCTCTGAATCTCATGGGCACTCCTGTCGATGATTTGCTTGCGAACTCGTTCGAGTTGGACGGCCACGGACGCGTCGAACACCGTATCGCCGACTTCGATGACAATCCCACCCAACAAGCCCGGCTCGACCCTCTGTTCGATGATCGGGCGACGCTCCAACAAGGACTCCAGCGTTCGCTCCAGTTCGGCAACGACCGCGGCGGTCAGCGGCACCGCCGTTTTCACTTTCACGCGGACCTGATTCCGGCGGCGAATCCACTCCTCCTGCACCGCGCGAGCGATCGCCCTCAGGCAGTCCAATCTTCCACGCCGGGAAAGAACGTGCAGGAAGTTCAACAGCCGTGCGCTTACGCGACCACCCAAGACTCGCTGCAAGATTCGCGACTTTTCTTCATGGGAAATAACCGAAGAAGCAAGAATCGCCTCGAAGTCCGGCCAGGGATCCAAAACCTCTCGCACCAGATCGGTCAGTTCAGGCACCAGGGCTTCCGTTTCACCGGCAACCTCAGCGGCATCCAAGAACGCCTCCGCATAAACCGCGGCGATCCTCTCGACGGTCACGTCGGGCGAGAATTCGGCGGCAAATCGTGCATCTTCGGCGTGCATATCCGCGGTCATGGATACCTTCCCTCCACGGCACGGCTCCCCCCCAATCCTTCGTCTCACCCCGGGAAAACCCGCGCTGGGCCGACTCCTACCTGCGAACTATTCCCGGCATCAATTCACGTCGGCGCCGCGAACGGCGCCCAGCGTCGCCACCGCCTGCTCGATCATTCTGACATGGGCGGCCGGATCGAGTCGCGAAGCAATGATCTTGCCGGCCAGATCGACCGCCAAATTGGCTCCCAGTTGGGAAATCTCCTGCACGGCGCGGTCCGCCGCCTGCTCGATTTCCGCCAACTTGCGGCGGTGCTGGGCCTCCGCTTCTTCCCTCGCCTCTTGCACGATCTGCTGCCCCAAGGCGCGCGCTTCCTGCCGTGCCTTTTCCATCATCCGTGCGATCTCTTCCTGCGCGCCGCTGAGCTTCTTCTGATATTCTTCCAGCAGCTCCTTCGCGCGGCGATGGGCCTCTTCCGCGGCCCGAATCTCCCCGCTCACGTGCTGCTCCCGATCATCCAAGGCGCGAATGATCGGCTTCCAGGCGAAGATCCACAACACGAACAGGACGCCGAGGAAGACGAAAACCGTCCACAGGGCCAGATCCGCCTTGAAATCGAGCGGATTGACGGCCTCGCCCACGCCGCCTTCGGCGGCACCGCCGTGAGCATCTGCCGCCGCATGCGATTCCGCCCGCGCAAACTCGCGCGGCGCGATCATCCCAAGCGTCCCCAGAACTAAAGCGGAAAACACCAGCCAGCGCCCAAACATTTGCATCAGGCTCCTGCGGACAAATTGAGGCTCTACGCCATGGGGTCTTAGACCGCCGCCGGGGAGACGTGCGTCGTATGGAATTCGCGCGGAAAACCTCGCACGCCGCCCCCGGCCGTCGCTATTCCTTCCTAGGGATCAACCCGTGAAGAACAGGGCGATCAAGCAGACAATCAACCCGAAGAACGTCACGCCTTCGATCAGAGCCGCGGCAATAATCATGGCCGTCTGAATGTTTCTAGCCACTTCCGGCTGTCGCGCCATGCTTTCCACGGCGGCACCGCCGATTCTTCCGATACCGTAGGCGGCCCCCAGAATGATCAAGCCGGCGCCGAAGGCACCGCCCAAGAAGATGTAACCGCTGCGTCCCCCCTGCGCTTGGGCCTCGGCGGCCGCCGGTTGGTCACCGGCGGGGGTCGCCGTCTCCGCAAACGCCGGCAAGGCAAGGGCCGAAAATACCAACGTCATCGCCAAAACGCTCAGCAACTTGTTCACGGAACGAATCTCCTTTCTTCCAGGAACACCCGTGCGCGATACCCTGCCGCCGGCGTATCGCATGTCTTTGAAATCACCTTCTCGTCACCCGAAAGCGAGCCGCAGCACGGCACGCGCTGATTCCCTCCACGTTGAGCCTCCGGACGCACCGCCCCAAACCGCGATCCCGGCCTTGCCGCCGAAACCTCGACTCAGTGCTCATGCACCGACATGCCGATGAACAACGCCGCCAGGAATGTAAAAATATACGCCTGCAAAAAGGCCACGAACAATTCCAACATGTTCAGTGCGACCTGCCCCAGAATACTCATGACCGTGACCCCCACCCACAGAATCGTCCACAAGTCGGCGACGGCCGCGATGAAGCCGAGGATCACTGCTAAGACCAGATGCCCGGCAAACATATTGGCCATCAAACGCACGGCCAAGACGGAATGCTTGATCAAGAGACCCAGCACTTCGATTGCGAACAGCATCGGTTTGAGGATGACGGCCATCACCGCCGGTAATTCCATTTGCGGCACAAGGCCCAACCAATAGCGGACCGGCCCGAATTGACGCATACCCGCGCCGACCACCGTCAGGAAGGTCATGGCGGCAAGCGCCCCCGTCACGCTCAATGAGCCGGTCGGCGAGCCGGCCCAAGGGATCAACCCCAGAAGATTGCAGAAAAGGACGAAGAAGAAAACCGTCCACAAGAAGGGCAAGAATCGGTCGGCATCATGTTTGCCGATGGCGGGCCGCGCCACTTCATTCCGGATGAATTCCAGCATCGCCTCGAAGAAGTTCGTCAAACGGCCGCGTGGGGGCCGTCCGCCGCGGAGACGCCATGCCAACGGCACGAAAACCAATATCATCAAGACGGCGGCCGCCGCCTCCAATACCATGAACTTGGTCACTTGCAGGCGAAGGGGAATCTCCATCCCAAGCACTTGCACGGTGCCCAAGTCGATCAGAGGCAAATCGATGTGTTTACCAAACGGCAGGTGAAACGAGACCGCATCCTTGACGTGTTCACCCGCGTGCTTGATATCCAACATGCGTTCTTACTCCTTGCGGGAGCATTCCGAGCCGCCCTCGAGACCCGAGTACCGCGGCCGGGCGTCAACGATCACGCAGCTGACCGGTACCAAAACCCTCCCTTTGAAGGGATCGCAGTGTCAGCCAAGACTCTCCGGCGAGAGCAACGACGTAAAACACAATACAATACACAAACGCGGTGATAATGACCAGACGCTCCACGAATATGGAGTATACGCCGACTACCGCCAGCGGGGCCAGTGTTCGCGGCAAGAATCCAAGTACCATGGCCCACACTTTGGCATCGGTGCCGGTCATACGACGTATGATCAGCCAGGCCGTCACCGTTCCGGACAGGCAGCCGAAGGCGGCTACCACGGCCGGCTGATACTCTCCGCTGCCGCTCCCCCGAATCCAGGAAACGGCAGGCACCAAGAGAACATAGGTCACAACAACCGGTAAGCAAAGATAAGCCGGCGCCTGCCACCCGCCGAATTGGGGTTGATTTTGCATCGGAGCCTAACCAAACGTCATTTCATTCGAGCAAATCGTCCTGATGCCGTCCGGACTGCTGATCCAGCCGACGGACGAACGCAATAAACCCGAGAATCGCTGCGGCAAGCCCGAGAATACCGCCCGCAATTGTGGCCGCCGGCGTAGATCCCAACCATCGATCTAAGATAAATCCCCCAAATAGAGGCAGCACGAATTGCAAGGATAACCCAACGATCTCCGAACCGATAGCCCAGCCCTTTGCCAAGGGAGACCTCGTATCCCGCTTGTTTGACGAGGCTCGACTCCCGTTCTCCGGGAAACGGTCCACGGAATCCCGCGTTGGATCGGAAACCATAACTCACGTTCCCTGCTACCCACCCACCATGGATTCGCCTATTTTCTTCAACCGCCCCAATCTACCATCCAGTCCCTCAGAATAGCCTCCGCTGCGGCAATTTGGTCCACGGCAATATACGTTATTATCGCCTCCGCTTACCACGGCCGCCAACCGAATCAAAGTCGTAAGGCTTGAAATAACAACATCTTACAAATTTTGGCACGTATTTTTCTCCGGCGGCTACAGTGCGAGAAATTGGTTGCGAGTTGTGGTGCTCGTGGGTATAATCAGGTAAGATGTTGCGCTGGCGATACGATGCCGGTATGAGACGGTTTGCATCGACCGAAAAGGCTCGCCGGCGGTGGTGCCGGTGGCATCATCGCGATCGGGTTCCCCCGCCGCACCGGCGAGTTGCCACTGATTGGCTTCTGGATTTCCACGGGCACGGATCGCCCCGGACATAAACGCGGTTCCGCCTTTCCGAGAACGATCACGACGGTAAGGCTGAGGGCAATGTCGATATTCGAAGCTTTCCCGAGCCTCTCCGTCCGTTGCGGTGCGGCGGAAACTTCCCTCCCTTGGTTACGCTAATCCGCAACATTTTCGCGGCGTGTTGGAGGTTTGTCCAGTGATTACGGCCTCGCAGCTCAAATTGCATACCGTGAAAGACTTGGCCGAAATGGCAAAACGAAAGGGCATCCCGGGCTGGCACGCCATGCGCAAACAGCAGTTGGTCGAGGCCCTGGTGCGATCCGCCAAACGTGACGAGCGCAAGCGAGGCGGCGTCTCCAAGAGTTCGAAATCGGCGGAAGCCAAGCCCAAGCTCCAGCGGCAACCCCGCCCAAAGGCCGCGCGCGGGGTCTCCGCCGGTCGCAAGATCGAATCATCGAAACCGTCGGAATTGCAAAACGCCTCCGGCAGGAACGGCAAGCCTACCCAAGAAGCAGTGAACCGCTCCGGCGCATCCCCGTCGCAAACCAAGGAACGGCAAAAGGTCAAGGCAAAGCGAACCAACCAACCGGTATCGGCGATTCCCACGGCCAAAATTCCCTCGGCAAAAGACTTGGCTCGCGGGGGTTCCGGGAACGGCAGACCTGTCAAAGATCGCCTGGTCGTGATGGTCCGGGACGCCTATTGGATTCAGGCCTGGTGGGAGATATCCAAATCCGCGGTGGAGCGAGCGCGAGTCGCATTAGCCCAGAACTGGCATTTGGCTCGACCCGTTCTGCGATTGTGGGAGATTCAACAAGACGGTACGAGTCGGGCGGAGCGCGTGCTGGTACGTGACATCGAAATCGACGGCCGCGCCAACCATTGGTACGTGCACGTCGGCACCCCGGACAAAACCTATAGCGTGGACATCGGCTACGCGGCTCCCGAAGGGCGATTCTTTTGCTTGGCCCGAGGCAATTCGGTCACGACGCCGCCTGCCCACTCCGCCGACGTCGTCGACCTCAAGTGGTCCGGCATTCCCGAAGATTTCGACCGCATTTATGCCCTCAGCGGCGGATATGAAGAGGGGTCGGATACCAATGACTTGCGAGAAGTCCTGGAAGAACGACTGCAACGCCCCATGGGCGGAAACGTCGTAAGCCGCTTCGGCCCCGGCGTGGATCAATCGTTGCTTCCTCGACCGCATTTCCTATTCCAGATTGATGCCGAACTGATTCTATTCGGCAGAACGCTCCCCAATTACTCTATTACCGTGCGCGGCGAACCGATTGACGTGGAGCCGGACGGCAGTTTTTCGCTGAGAATCCCCTTGCCTGACAAGCGGCACGTCCTGCCGATCGTGGCGGTCAGCGCGGACGGTTTCGAGGAACGCACGATCGTGGTTGCCGTCGAGCGAAACACGAAGATCATGGAGCCGGTGGTTCGAGAAATGGAGAACTGACCCGGCCTTCTCGTTTCAAGATTGCGGTTGACGTCGCACAACGGTGTTGGTCCGCGCGCTTCTCAACCCCGCGGCATACAGGGGTACCTTTTCCGTCTCGCCAACCTCGGCGGTATAATTGGGGATTCGCGATTGCGACCGCCCGTCACCGAATCGCCGCAAAGTCGCCCCAACTCGAGCCCGGTCGATGCGGCAATAACCTTTGGTTGCGGCAAGCAGGGGACCTTCGGGCGCTCCCCTCGCAAGCAGGCGCGCCCAAGGCGGTTTTTCCAACCAAAGTGCCGAGGATAGTATTCACCAGTGAGAGTTTTCTCGGACTGCGATCATCCCGAACTTCGCGGCTGTGCGTTGACCATCGGAAACTTCGACGGCGTGCATCGCGGTCATTTGGCGTTGCTTCGTCGCCTCCGCGAAATAGCCGACCGCGAGGGAACGCCGGCCGCAGTCATGACGTTTGACCCCCATCCCGCCGCGGTCGTATCGAGTCGTGGCGCCCCGCCGCCGCTGGTTTGGCCGGAACGCCGTACGGAATTGTTGGCGGAGGCCGGGATCGATTTCGCTATCGTCCTGCCAAGCACGCCCGCCTTGTTTCGAACGTCCGCCCGAGATTTCTTTCACGACCTGCTGCGTGGGCGACTCGCGATTCGGGCGATCGTGGAAGGGCCCGACTTCCGTTTCGGGCACGATCGCGAGGGCGACGTCCGGCTGCTGGCGGATTGGTGCGACGATCACGGGATACATTGGGAAATCGTGCCGCCCGTGGAACACGGAGGGCTGCCGATTTCCAGTTCCCGCATCCGCCAAGCGATCCGGGCGGGTCGCGTCGATCAAGCCGAAGAAATGCTTTCGCGACCCTTTGCCACAATCGGAACGGTGGTCCACGGAGCGGGTCGGGGAGCCGCCTTGGGCTACCCCACGGCGAACCTGCAAGACCTGCGAACCGTCATCCCCGGCCCCGGCATTTACGCCGGCTTGGCCAAAATCGACGGTAATACTTACGCAGCGGCCATCAGCATCGGCGGCAATCCGACCTTCGGCGAGGAACTGATCAAGTTCGAGGTTTTCCTGTGCGACTTTTCAGGCGACCTTTACGGACGCGAGCTGGAAATCGTTTTCCTGCAAAGACTTCGGGACGTGCTTCGATTCGACAGCGTCGCCGCGTTGCTCGATCGCATGGCTCTCGACGTGGAAGCTGCTCGGCAAAGGGCTGCCGAATACCTTCAAGGCTGCCGGCCCGATCAGCATTCCTCCGACGGCCGGTCGGAGCCGAGCACGGCCTCTCAATCCAGCGAGTCGTGCAGCCGGTCCGCCGTTCCGAAACAGTTGCCTTGATATTCGAGCGGCTCGGCGCCGCCGAAATCGGCCTTTCAGAAGACTATTGCGTTTAGCGACGAGAGCAAAAGAGGGCGCAACTTTCAATCCGCGGAGCAGGCCCAATCGGCCCCTGGGAGATTTTCGCATGCAAGACGGTAGCAGCCGGAATTCGAGTGCCTCGGATCTCTCACCGGACAACCAAGTGACCATCGATTGGGATCAATTGCGGCGGATCATTCACGATCATCGCTCCTTCCTTCTGACCACGCATATCAGACCCGACTGCGATGCCATCGGCAGTACGCTGGCGCTATCCAACATCCTGCGACGCCTGCACAAGGAAACCGTGTGCCTAGCCGACTTCGAAGTCCCGCCCAATCTGAAGTTTCTCGACCCGACCGGCGAAATTCATCGCCTCGGCCACCCGCGCACGGAGGAGTGGCGCCAGTCCGTCGAGGTCCTCGTCGTCCTAGATACCTCGGCGTGGGCCCAGCTTGGGGGAATGGCGGACTTCTTGCGTGCCTTCCCAGGGACGAAGATCGTTCTCGATCATCACGTGAGCGGTGACGATCTGGGAACGCAATTCTTCAAAGACACGCGAGCCGAAGCCACCGGCCGAATCGTGGCCGAGCTGGCTGAGAGACTGAACGTACCTCTCGATCCCGCATCGGCCAAGCTGTTGTTGGCGGCACTGGCGACGGATACCGGCTGGTTCCGCTTCAATTCGGTGCGAGCCGATACCTTTTCGCTCGGTGCCCGACTCGTCGCCGCCGGAGTCCGGCCGGACGAACTCTATCGGGATCTTTATGAAAACGAGCGAATCGGGCGATTTCGCTTGACCGGCCGCGCCATGCAGCGGGCCGAGACGGAACTCGACGGCAGACTGATTCATACCTACCTCATCCACGGCGACTTCGCGGAGACCGGGGCCGTTTCGTCCGACAGCGAGGATATCGTAAACACGACATTAACGGTCAGCGGCACGCAGTTGGCCGTCATCCTGGTGGAACACACGCCCGGTCGGTTCAAGATCAGCTTCCGCAGCCGTTGCCACGTGGATTGCAGCCGGCTGGCAGCGGAATTCGGCGGCGGCGGGCATAAGGCCGCCGCCGGCGCCACCGTCCTGGGAACGCTGGACGAGGCACGGGCGAAAGTTCTTGACGCCGCACGAAAGGCCTTGCAACAATAGTTAGGCGTCGGGGTGTACCAACCGCTCCCGTTCCGCAAACCCGGGCCTTGCATCGGACGAGGATCCAGGCGCGGGAACCGTTCCGTAACCGTTCCGTTTACGTGCGAGAGCGGGGGCGTTACCGTCAATTATTGCAGGATTAATTACGACGCCAGCCGGGACAATAACCTGGGCCAAAACCGCGAGATGTCGCACAATTCCCCGCCTTCGGGGCAACCCATTGCGCATTTTGCAACGTAATATTGAACGGCCCGGCGGGACAGCGTCCCCGTCATGCGTTCGGCTCGGTCGGGCAATAACCGAAGCGAAAAACCAAACCCGAGGGCAACCGTCGGCCGCCATTTCTGACATCGGGAGACACCATGACTCAAACGGAATCTTGTTGTTCTTGTTGTGGCACATCGCCCGCAGCCGCACCGGTACGCCGCGGCTTTTTGGGCAGCCTCATTGCATGGATCTTGGGGATCGTAGCGTTGCTGCCCGGAATTGGGAGCGGCATGGCGGCCTTCTTAAGTCCCTTGGGGAAAAAGGCTCAAGGCGGGTTGCGCGTGCGTTTGACCTCGCTGGACAACCTCCCTGACGACGGAACGCCCCGCAAGTTTCCCGTCGTAGCGGAGAAAGCAAACGCGTGGACGGTATCGCGTGAACCGGTGGGTGCGGTCTACTTGCGCAAGGTCGCCGCTGATCGCGTAGAAGCCTTGCACGTGGTCTGCCCTCACGCCGGTTGTTCCGTCGACTACAAGCCCGGCGAAAGCGGGTCCGAAGGGCGGTTTTTCTGCCCATGCCATTTGGCCAGTTTCTCGCTATCCGGAAAGAGATTGGATGCGGTTTCGCCCAGCCCCCGCGACATGGACTCCCTCGAAGCGGAAATCGCCGACAACGGCGACGTCTGGGTCGTCTTTCAAAACTTCCAACTGGGCACCTCCGCGAAGATTCCCATGGCGTGATCGGCACGAGTGCCCGGCGGCGGTCGGCAAGGGCAACCCACGTCACCACAAGGAACCGCAAGAGAAGCCCCCTTCGATTGCGACGCAAACAGAAAACATCCCCTCCCCCCAAGGGCCTAACGATGATGAGCAAGCTCGGAACGGGTTTTTCCAACTGGCTGGAAGATCGTATCGCATGGCGCTCTTTGGTGTCGGCAAGTTGCGGCGGCGGATGCGACGCGTACGGCCGCTGCTGGTGGCCGATCGGGCTTTCCATCCTCTTCTTTCTGCTTTGCCTCCAGGCCGTCACCGGTTTGGCGATGTGGTTTTTTTACAGCCCCTCCAGCCAGACGGCGTGGGAAAGCGTTTATTACATCCAGCATCAGTTGACCCTGGGGTGGCTTGTACGCGGCATCCATTTCTGGAGCGCCCAAGTGTTGGTCGGATTTCTCATCGTCTATGTCTTGGGATTCATCTTTCTGCGGAAATACACTGCGCCTCGAGAATTCGTATTCTGGACCGCGCTCATTTTGTTGGGGTTATCGCTGGCTGCCTGCTTGACCGGCGATCTGTTGAGCTGGGACGACGAAGCCTACGCCGCGACGCAAACGCGCGTCAGTTTCTTACTGCTTTTGCCAGGAATCGGCGCCCCTTTGTATCGCTTGGTAGTGGGGGGCCCCGCATTCGGACACCACGCGTTGACGCACTTCTTCGCCATGCACGTGGTCTGCTCCGCCGGATCCTTGATCCTGATCGCCGTAATCCACGCGCTGTTGGCGCGGCGGGCGGGACGACGCGTCGAAGAAATGCCCGACCGCTATCCCGGAGCCAAACCGGATTCCCGCGCGCCCGTCACGCTTCAGGGCGGCGTATGCTTGGCGACAATGGCGGTCGTTCTGGCCTTCGTCTTCCTGCCCGGGGCTCTAAACCCCGCCGCTTGGAAGGCACCGGACCGGCATTTCGGCGTCGAGTTGGGCGCCCCGGCCGATACCGACCCGGCCAATTTTTACGCCGCAGCTCGTCCGGAATGGTCCTTCCGCGGATTGTACGGCTTCGCCAATCTCTTCCCGGGAGAAATCAAGGTCTTGGCCATCTTCGTCATCCCTGGGATTACGGCGCTGCTGTTCTTTGCGATGCCGATTTTCGGCCGCAGTCCGGTCGGCCACGTCTGGAACGTCGTGTTCACTCTGATCATTTTCGGCGGACTGGCCTATTTCTCTTACCAATCGTGGCGGCACGATTGGCATGACGCGGAATTCGCAGCCTCGAAGCAGGCCGCCCAACGCAACGCCGAAAGAACGCTGGAACTCATTCGGTTCCATGGCGGCGTACCTCCCCTCGGAGCGCTGGCGCTGTTGCGGGCCGATCCCAAGACTCAAGGTCCCAAGGTCTTCGAACAACAATGCGCTAGCTGCCATTCCTTGGGCGTTGACGGTGAGGAGGGGGCGATCCTGTGCGATAACCCTTCGGCGCCGAATCTTCGCCGCTTTGCCGGGCGGGAATGGCTGGAAGGATTCTTCGATCCCGAGCGAATCGCTTCCGACGAGTATTACGGCAATACCCGATTCGCCGCCGGAACCATGGTGCGCTACGTCCAAGAGCGTTTCCAAAAGCTTCCCGAGGCCGACCGCAAGGCCGTCATCGCAGCCTTGTCCGCCGAGGCCGACCTCCCGTATCAACCCGTCTCCGACTCCGACCGTGATCTGATCGCTCGCGGACGCGAATTGATCGCCGGCACGGAGTGCGCCCGCTGCCACCACTTCCATGGCGCAGGGCCGAAAGGTACGGCTCCCGACTTGACGGGCTACGGTTCGCGCGAGTGGTTGATCGGAATCCTGGCCTCACCGCAACACGTCTCGTTTTACGGCTTGCGCAACGACCGCATGCCCGCCTACGCGGAAGATCCCGCTCGTCCCGAGTCAAATCGTATTCCCACCGAACAATTGGCCATCTTGGCCGACTTCCTAAGAGAAGACTGGGGAGGAGAACCCTCCTCGGCGTCCGCGGACGAAGCCCCGCGTGCCGCAAAGGAACCGGTGATGTTGACACTCGGCAAGTGGCAAGCGCGGGCCGTGCCGCTCCCGGATCGTCCCAGCGGCGACAAGCGGGCCGAGGCGCGCTGGCTGTACCAAAAGGAACTGTGCTCGGTTTGCCATGCCCATTCCGCGGAGGGCGAGGATCATCTGACCGCGGTCAGTCCGTCGGCCCCGGATCTCGGCGGATTCGCCTCCCGCGAATGGATCGCGGGTTTGTTGGACCCCAAGCAGATCGCCACGCCGAAATACTTCGGCAATAGTGCCTTCGCGGACGGCAGCATGTCCAAGTTCGTTCGCGGAAATCTCCGCGAGTTGATCGAAGACGTCGGGCAGGAGGAGTTCGACAAGTTGATCGATGCCTTAGCCGCGGAGGCTCTGAAGGATTACGCTTCCGGCGAGGAACCGCCGATGCCGGACGAAGACACGCTGCTACTCTTCGAGGACTTCACGTGCGCCGACTGTCACAAGTTTTACGATCGAGGCGAGCTTGGGACGGCTCCCGACCTCACCGGGTACGGCTCGCGAACGTGGTTGGCAGAATTCATCTCCGATCCCAGGAACGAACGGTTCTACCCCGGCTCAAACGACGGCATGCCGTCCTACCACATCTTCCCCGAGCCGGCCAAGAACCTATTGAATAAGGAGGAAATCGATCTCCTCGCCGAATGGTTGCTGCAAAAGGCCCGTTCCGAAGCCGGCAACAAGCCGCAAGAGTAAAGGCGAGTCCCACCGCGGCGTCCGCCGCGCGACGCGGTCCGTGAGCGCGGGCGTCTTGTTGCGCCGGGGCATATCAAGGGGGGCAGCGGTTTTCCCGAATCGCGATTGGGGACCGCAGACTTAGGCGAGTGTCACCACGCGGCGCCGTTCGGCTCGGCTGCAGATCCGGGGTCGCAACCCGGTGGTTGATCTCCCTCCGGCGCCGCATCCCTCTGCTCTTTCCCACAGCTCTCGCAAATGCCCGAAATCAAGAGCCGATGCGACATCGCTTGGAAGCGATGCTCGCGGGACACGCGCTCTCGAATTTCGGCTACCAGGGGTGTGAAGAACTCGATGAGGCGGTGGCACACCTGGCAGTACAAATGATCGTGATCGGGATACCCGTACGAGTGCTCGTACACGTAGCGATCGCGGAGCGTCATGCGGCGGAGCAAGCCCGCTTCCACCAACTCGCCCAGGGTCCGATAGACGGTCGGCCTGCTGACCTCGCGGGAGGCCATCCGGTCACGTAGGTGAACCATCAGATCGTCGGCGTCGAAATGATCGTGATGGCTGAAAATAGTGGCCAGGATCAGCCGCCGCTGCGCGGTCATGCGCTTTCCCCGAGCGCGGAGAAACTTTTCGAATCGCTGCTCGGGCGATTCCGGCGCGATGACCGGCTGCAAAGGAAAAGGGCTCTCGCTCACCCGATCTCATCCAACAAGCGTTCGACGGCGATCTGCAATTTCTCCTCGGTTTCGTAGACGCCGTTGGCGATTTCCGCCTTGATCTTGGCGATACGATCCCATCGCACGTCGGGCAAGTCGTGAACTTTGTCGAGAAGCCGGGCTGCGTCTGAAAGCTGTAGTTCGTCCTGAATCGGCAAACCGGCGTCGACGGCCTCCGGCCGCGTGATGCGGCCATGCGGCCCGTGCAAAGGCTGAGCACCGTGGATGTGCGACGGACCGTGAATCTGCATGAGCCATCTCCAAGAGTCACAATCCACACCCCTCCCCCTGCCAAGCCGCTTCGTTCAAGCCGCGGTCGGGAGAGGATCGGTTTGCGAGCACGGTGACGTGTCCGAAGCACCGTACTCTTTCTCCACAGGAACTATACTCTAAAACTCATTCGGCCGCCATAGCATCCGCTGAAATCCCCACCGCGGAATCGCTCGGTGAAGCCCAAGGATACGATGGGGCATCGGTCCGCGGCCGATGGAGTGTCCGGGAAAAGCCGTTCCGTGGCAGGCAGCATCTCGCTCCGCATTTACATCTTCGGCCGGACTCACGAAGCCAAAACAGCATTCCACTACGTCGCCCTGTCGTAACGGTGATTCCGCTTGGAATCACGCGTCGTGTTGCGCCGCCGCGAACACGAATTTCCGTCCGGAGCGACCGTGCCAACCGGGTGATCTGTCGTTGCGAATGTCGGTCTCCGTCCTGACGCCGACGGCGACCGATACCGCCCCCTCGTCTTCTCCGCCGGCCTCTACGTTTCAAAACCGAAACCTTGAATGCCGAGGGGTGTTTGAACCTTTGGCGGGCCGGGTACCGACGCAACCAACGCCAATAATGCCCTGCAAGCGGCCGCGCCCCGGCCCCGACATTCGCTCATTGGTACACACCACCAGCCCGTGGTGATCAGGCCCGACGAGGCGGTTTCCGTTTCGCCGGGCCGCTTTTTTGCAACGGCCTTTCCCAGCCAACGCGTCGTCAAGATTTCCAGCCAGCTGTTCTCGCCATCCGTGGGCCGTGGGGACATTTCCTCTCCCGGCCTTATCCGAGTGCTTGTCCGCCTTGGAGGCATGGCTCCCAGGAAAAACAGCCACTCCACTTACCATCCGCATCTTTCCTAGATTCACACAGCTCATTTCAATGTGAACCTTTTGTACGATTCATCCGTCCAAAAAGCTAGAGAAGGGATTCGTCGGCCTGAGCGGCCGATGACGTTTCACGGGGCAAGGCATTTGCGGCTCAAACAATAGGACCTCGAAGGCTGTCGGTTTCTCCGTTTTTTGATTTGAACCGTCCATTGGGATTTCAGGAGCAGGCATATCGGAGTTATTCTTCACCCCCTATGAGAGGCAAGACCTGGTTTGACCACCCTAGCTGTTGTCAAACGCTATCCGAGGTCGGCTGTTTCGATTAGGATGGAAGTGGTAAGAGCACTCCCGCGGCGCGTCGTCGCCGAGGCCTCTGGCAGGTGAACGAGCATGAAGACGACCAACCACGATTTCGGCCGCCTCATCAGCCGTGCACACGAAGAGTGCGACGAGCCGATTCGCGTGTCGGCCAAGGCGTTTCTCTCCTTCCAGATTCAGATGCAAGCCGATTTAGAGAGCCTGGTGGCCGAATTCGGCAGTCCGCGTCGCCTTCTCCGCATGGAGCGCAACAAACGACAACAGGCTTCGCAGTCTTCCGGCAAGTCGCCCGACTGGTCGTAATCGATCCGGCCGTGGCACCGCAGTGTGCACCGTCCGGATTGCACCGCTGACGGCGGCCTGCACAGCATCGGCGTTCAGCGATCATCGTTGGGAAACCAGATTTAGCAACGCGTCCACCCAATCAGCTTCGGGCTTGGCGGGAAGCTCCTGCCAGAGGCGCAGCTTCTCCTCGCCGTGAGCAGCAGCGTAACATCGGCGGACGACCTCTGAACCTTCGTCATCGGTGATCGCATACCAAAGGGGCCGAGGCGCCGATAGGGACAATAGACCGGGCAAATCGCCGAACTTGGCCGCGGACGGCAAAAAGTCCGGATCGTCCATTTCCGCGACTTGCAGGAAGCGGATATAGCCGCAGTCGCACACCGCCAAGTCGACGGCCTCGCCCGCTTGGGCACGCGCGGCGGCCACCCAGTGCCCCGCCCCTTCCAATCCGATCACCCAAAGGCGGTCCGCCGGATTCCGCTCTCGCAGGTAGCGCGTCACGCTTAGCAGATCGTGGACCCGTTGTGAGAAAAGCGGAGGATTATAGCCGAAAGTGTAACCCGCGTAATCATCCTTTTTGACGAGTCTCTGCCGCTCCCACGGCTTGCCGTCGCTCGTGAACTCACCCTGACCGAACAAGTCGACGGCCGCCACGCTGATGCCCGCGCGAACCAACCGTTCAAGCAAGGGCGTCAAACGATCTTGCTCGGCCCAAACGGCGTTCTTGCCTTCCTTCGAAACCCAGATGACGGTCACTCCCACCGGCCGATCGGGTACCAACTCCAGAACCGGGACGCATTCCTTGCGACTCAGGTTTCGCACCAAGAGGCGTTCCACCCGAAATCCCCGACCGGCTTGCTCCCCCAGTTTTTCACCGACGATTTCCTCCGCATTCGGCATGGATCGGCCGAGGATCACGTCCCATGCCCCGCCCACGATGCGACGGTACTTTTCCCAGCTCGCCGCGTCGGCCGGGAGCAGGGCGTCCATCTGCCGCCGATTACCTTCGTGCCAACGTGCGAGGAGGGCCGCCTCCCATTCTTCCCCCCCGGGCGGGGGCGGATGGTCGGCATCCCAAACCGTCATTTCCTCTCGGGATAGCGGCTGGAAATCTTCCTCGACGATCGGCTCCTCCAGCCCTAGTTCGAGATGCCGATTCATCCAACGGTACATCACGCGCCGCGAGACGTAGTTATAGTTGTGGGGAAACTGAAGCAGCGGTTCGGCCATCACCAAATCCGGCGATCCGTACAGCGTGTAAAGCCGTCGCAACTCGGGAAGGCCCTTGGTCGCGATTTCCTTGGTCCAGTCGTCGGCCGCCGTCATACCGAGCGGTTTGGGCGCAAAGAGGGCCGCGAACTCCACGTTGCCGGAATCGATGCGCAGATAGCACGCATTCTCGCAGGTACAGCCCCCTTGCATGGCGGTGGACACCATGACGGCCGGAAACGACACTTTCGGTCGCGGATCCACGGCGCAAAGCAAGAAGGTTTGGGTTCCCCCGCCGCTGGCCCCCGTGACACCGATGCGGGAGGCGTCGACGTCCGGTAGGCCGCACAAGAAATCCAAGGCCCGGATCGAATTGAACGTCTGTAACCCCAACATATTTTGTCCCAGCAACTCCGCCCGCGGACTGAAAAAGCCCCAGCGCTCTGCGGAGTTGAGGTGAGCGCGGATGCCGGGGCGATGCGGCATCTGTCGGCTGTCCGCGTATCCAATCATATCGTAGTGAAAAACGACGCAGCCCATCCGCGCGAGCTGAACGCATCGTGCCTGAATAGGGAACCGACCGCCGATCGAAAATCGCTCGGCCCCGTTTTCGATATCCCGCGCGACCTGGGCCTCGCCGGCGTCGTAGAATCTGCCGTCCGGCCAATGCCCGTGCGGCGACAACACGGCCGGATAGGGCGCGTTGCCGCGCGTCGGCCGATAAAGATTGCCCGTTACGTAGAACCCGGACAGCGACTCGAAATAAACCTTCTCCACAGAGTAGTCGCCGCGATCCACTTTTCCGTAGATCACCGGCTTCAGTTCGGGGCGATCCGGCATGGGCCACAGACCGGCCGCCACTAGGATCTGGCGTCTCACCCGTTCCCGGCGTTTTTCCCATGTCGCCAAATCGGCGGGAGGCTGGAACGGGAAATAGTCGTCCAGCGTTTTGAGGTCTCCCAGTCGGGCATCCTCGCGCACCGCCGACTCCCAGTCCCCGGACCGAGCAACGTCCTCCGACTCGGTCGATTCCTGCGCCCGGCCGGTGCCGAACGCCGACAAGACCAAGAGGCCGCACGCGACCGCGGCGAGGACGTGCGTCGGTAGCGTTCCCGCGACTCCCCAACGCCGCGCGCCATCGCCGCGCACCACTCCCCGCAATCGATGATTCCCAGCCATGTCCCGTTCTCCGCAGAGCTTGCAATAACCGTTCGATCTGCTGCCGGCGGTTATTATGCGAAGTCCGTCGGCAGCAATCAACGGCTGAGAGCGCGGAGCCGGTTGTGTTCTTTCCAGCTCGCGTTGCTATGGGACGAGAATAGCTTGGGAAAGGCGTTCCCCGCGGAGCGTGCAACGTATGGGACGCCATTGCCCTGGGACGAAGATGTTTCACGGCTCTTTGTCCGGGCTGTGAAGCGCGCGGGCAAGATGTGTCGCATCGACCGAAGTCGTTCGAGAGCTCCTGGGGGCTGCGATCCGCGGGGATCGGTGAAGTAGGAGGCAGCAGTGCCCCCGGCGAAAGCGTCGGAGCACTCCCTTCATCCAAGGCGGAGCAGGCCGCGATGGCGCCCGAGCCGAAGGGCCGTCTCGCCGGGACTTTTCCTTTACCCTCTTCCAAGCCTCCCGTTTCGAGTTGCGGGAAATCCTTGCCGGTTGCCGCGGTTCAGCCGAATTCGGCCTTTCGGCGCTCCAGTTGCTGTTGCAATCGCTGGACGATGGCACTGTGCATCTGGCTGACGCGGCTTTCCGAGAGATCGAGCGTCGCGCCGATTTCTTTCATCGTCAATTCCTCATAATAGTAGAGGATGAGGATCAAGCGCTCGTTGCGATTGAGCCCCTTGGTGATGAGGCGCATGATGTCGTTTTTCTGGATCCGCCGCGTGGGATCCTCCCCTCGTTTGTCCTCGAGGATATCGACCTCGCGGACTTCCTTGTAGCTATCGGTTTCGTACCATTTCTTGTTGAGGCTGATAAGGTTGACGGCGCTGGCGTCCAGCTTCATCTTTTCCAATTCGGGAACGGAGAGTCCCAACTCCGCGGCCAGTTCGTGGTCGGTCGGCTGCCGCCCCAGTTTTGCTTCGAGGTTGCGCGTGGCCTCGTTGAGCTTGCTGGCCTTGGACCGGACCAATCGCGGTACCCAATCCATGGAGCGGAGTTCGTCGAGCATGGCCCCGCGGATGCGCGGTACGCAATACGTCTCGAACTTGACGCCGCGATCCAAATCGAAGGCATAAATGGCGTCGGTCAGGCCGAACACGCCGGCCGAGATGAGGTCGTCAAGCTCCACGCCCTCCGGCAATCGGGCCCAAATCCGCTCGGCGTTGTACTTGACCAGAGGCAGATAGATTTCCACCAATCGATTGCGTAGCGACTGGTTCTCGGGATTCTTCTTGAATTCAATCCATAGTTGCTCCACATCCTCGGGAGCCGCAGTGGTGGGCATGGATTCCTCCCTGAAGGTGCCGTCCTGTGTCTTCTGCAATCCATCTCGCCGAACCGCCGTGGCCGCCTTCTTTCCTGCTTTACTCACGGCGAATGCACCAGCCTTGGGACGACTCATCCGTGTCTCTCCCGGGTGGTGAAATACAATCGAACCCGCCTTGCCGCAACGAATACCGGGCGGAGCCGCAAGCCCCATCACCTCGCTGCACGCTTCTTGTCCCGTTTCGGGCACCGCTCCCTCAGCCCGACTCGCCCTCTCGGTTCAGCCCGGCACACCCGCAGGCATGGCAGGCCGACCAACGTATCCCGGACCTCCGCCGTTACGCGCCGCTTGCCGACGCGGTGGGTGAGTTCCGAGGGCTTTTACCCGATCGCGCCGCCAATTCGCCCCGCAAACGCTGCTCCACAGATTCGCGGATGCTCCGCTCGGCAACGGCTCCGATGATCGCTCCCAACCCTGCGAATCCCCACAGGCTAAACCAAGCTCGTAACAGGATGTCATCCGACGGAGCACCGTGGATCAGTCCGTGGATCAAGACGCACGTCATGGCCAACGAACCGAAGACCCCGGCATAACGGCGAGACACGAACCTTCACCTCGTCCCAGGGGATATCCGACGCGGCACTTTCGGGTCACGGTCCCATTCGGCGAGACTACGCGGCGGTCGGAGAACGCTCCAACCACATTCTCATCATCCAACCGTTGCGCCCAATCATTATCGACCGAATCGGCCATCCGCTTGAACGAATTCGCAAGATCGCGCATAGCCTGTGGTATCCCGATAGTCGCTTCGTTCGTCGAATTACTCCGCGTTTTCTCCCTGCGCCGCATTCGTACTTCCCCCCGGTGACTCGGCCGCCGTACCCGCGCACGGTCAGGCGGCATCGGCGCGCGGAAGCGTATGCAAGCCGGAATCGTCCTCCCCGCGCTCAGAGGCATCCTTCGCGTCCCACGCGGTCCAAACAGAGAGCACGCGATCCGCCACGCCGTTCAGCTCCCGCAGCCATTCCGCCGCCGATATTCGCGCCGGTTGGGCCGCGTCCGATACGTCTTGTTCGTCCGGAAGCGTCCCCAAGCCCGGCCGAGCGGGAAGGAGCACGTCCTCGGTCACCCGCGGCAGCCCCGCCCAGACGGGGATCTCGACCGCGAGAAACTTTCGGGTTGCGGTCTGTACCCGAGCGGCGGCTTCCGCCAACGGCATCTCCGCCGAAACCCCGTTGAAGACGACGGCGGTCTGCTCCAATGCCCCGGCCTTGTGAGCGGTTTTCAGCCAGGCGTACGTGCACATCAGGCCCGGCGCGTCCGCAGGTGCCACCAGCAGAATGCGACCTTCACGTACTCGTGGTCCTACGTCGGCCGGTGATCCAACGCCTCCATCCAGGATGCGGATCATCGGTTTGGGAAAACTTGCGGTGAACCCGCCCAAGAGCGATCCGCGCAGTGCACACTCCCCGGAAACTCGGCGAGCTTCGGCGGGTTGAAGCGACCGTTCTGAATCACGAATCAAGCTTGGATCTCGGGCCGGCGATTCCGGCAGGCCCTGGACGGCTCCGGAGACGAGGACGGCGTCCCAACCACGCCGTCGCAGCAGGTCCGCCAGTCCGAAGGCTACGGTGGAACACCCCGCTCCCTCTCGTGCCCCGAATATCGCGAGAATCGCGCACCGCGTCTCCGCTGGAACTGCCTTTTTCAAGCCGTTCCGGCGGAGTACCATCTGTCGCAGGCGAAAGGCTTGATCTTGCTCCATGCGCACGCCGCACCTCGAAACCGCTCTTCTTGAATTGGAACAAGTTTTGGTTCGTCGTCGGCTCGATGTATCGAGTAATTCGTCCCGCCGGTCGCGCCCGCGGCAATCCGCAGGCGGCCCG
>Ga0067045_1028372_pt1 | contig 35081 bp, 23 predicted proteins | sample TerdegcTABiofilm_FD_59184 | JGI IMG/M metagenome (GOLD analysis project Ga0067045, IMG submission 59184) | Combined Assembly of (Gp0054472, Gp0054536) Wastewater bioreactor microbial communities from Singapore -Terephthalate degrading...
AGCCGCCAACGCAGCCGCTGGCTCCTGGCAGCGCCATGGGACGGCTCCTGACTCTGGACTGGAATCGCGACGGAGTACCCGACCTGCTGGCTGACGGTTCCCTGCTGCTCAACCAGACGCCAGCCGGCAACTGGCTGCAGGTGGCCCTGGAGGGTCGCGGCAGCAACAGCAGCGGACTCGGCGCCAAAGTCGAGGTGAAGACGCCCTATCGACTGCACAAGCGCGAGCTCACCCAGGCGGCGCCGCTGGTCTTCGGCCTCGGGACGGCCGACTCCGTGGAATTCGTGCGCGTGCTGTGGCCCAGCGGTGTCCGGCAGACGGAACTGGCCACCCCTGCCAATCACCGGCTGCTCGTCACCGAAGTGGATCGCAAGGGCACGTCCTGTCCAGTGGTGTACGCCTGGGATGGCCGCCAGTTCCGGTTCGTCTCCGACATCAACGGCGGCGCGATCATCGGGTATCTCGTAGGCCCGGGGCAGTACAACGTCCCCGACACCGACGAGTACCTGCCCCTGGGTCCCATCGCCCCGCTGGATGGGTACTACGTGATCCAGTTCGGCAACCATCTGGAGGAGGTCATCTACGCCGACGCCCTGGCCTTGCTGGCAGTGGACCATCCGCCGGACGTCGAGATCTTTCCCAACGAGAGGCTGCTGGCAGCCCCACCGTATCCGCCGTTCGAGCTGTACGCGGTGGCAGACCTGCGGCCACCGCAAGCCGTGATCGATCAGACTGGACGCGACGTGACCGCGCTGCTGCGCGACGCCGACGACGCATGGTACGAGGGATTCGCGCTGACCGATATCCACGGGTACGCCGCGGAGTTCTCGCTGGAGCTGGACCTTGGCGCGATCGGCCCCGACCCGGTTCTCGTGGCGCACGGGTGGGTGGACTATGCCCACTCCACTTCGAACTGGGCAGCGGCCCAGCGAGGCTGGTCGCTGCGGCCACCCAGGCTCGAAGTACCTGACGGCAGGGGTGGCTGGCGCACCGTCTGCGCGGACATCGGCACCCCCGCGGGCCTGCCCAAGAAGATGCTCTTCGATCTGGGCAGCGTTCTGCCCCCCGGAGTCAGGCGATGCCGCATCACCACCAATACCGCCGTGTACTGGGACCAGTTCCTGATCGGTCAGCGGCGCCAGGTACCGCTCACGGTGCAGCGGTTGACCCCGGCAGTCGCCGATCTGCACTGGCGCGGGTACCCCGAGCACACGGCGATCCGCAATACCTTCGCCTTCGTCTACCACTACGACCGTCTCGCAGAGGAAGCCCCCTGGTCCACGCACGGAGGCCGCTTCACCCGTCCGGGACGGGTGGACGAGCTGGTGGCCCAGGTCGACGACCGCTACGCCATCCTGCTGCACGGCGATGAACTCACCTTGAAGTTCGCTGCCGCAGACTTGGCCCCTCCGGCCCCGGGTTTGGTGCGCAGTTTCCTGCTGTTCTCGGACGGTTTCGGCAAAGACATGGACTTCCACTCGGCCCACTCGTTGACCGTGGCGCCGCTGCCCTTCCATCAGATGAGCAGCTATCCCTACGGGCCAAACGAATCCTATCCGCTGACCGACGCGACTCAGGAGTACCTGGAATCCTACAACACGCGAGTCTGCCGAGGGTATTACTGAAGACCTCCGCTTGGGCTGCGGCCCGGAGTGTGTCGTCATGCGCCTGCTCCAGCGCCTCGCTGTCGCCACGCTGGGCTTCTTCGCGGGCTTTGCTGGGCTCGCCTGGGCCCTGTACCTGGCATTCAGCGACAACCTGCCGAGAATCGAGAACTGGAGCTTTCAGCCCAACCGGGTGACGCGGGTGCTTTCGGCCGATGGCGGCCATCTGAAGGACTTCCTGCAGGAGAACCGCGAGCTGGTCACCTACGACCAGATCCCGCGCGCCGTGATCGAGGCGCTGATCGCCAGCGAGGACCAGCGCTTCTACTCCCACTGGGGCATCGACGTGCGCCGCGTCTTCGGTTCGCTGTGGGCCAACCTCCGCTCGCTGGAGATCGTCGGCCAGGGGGCCAGCACGCTGACCCAGCAACTAGCCAGGAACACCTTCGCCGAAGTCGGCCAGCAGCGCTCGACTGCCTCTGTGCGCGCGGTCATGGCCACGTACGCGCGCAAGATCCGCGAGCAGATCACGGCGGTGCAGATCGAGCGCATGTACACCAAGCAGGAAATCCTGACGATGTACCTGAACACGGTCTTCTTCGGGCACAACTGCTATGGTCTGAAGGCGGCCGCTCGGTACTACTTCGACAAGGATGTCAGCGAGCTGCGGGTGGAGGAAAGCGCGCTGCTCGTCGGCATCCTGCCCGCGCCCACTCTCTACAGCCCCTACCGCAACCTGGAGGCCGCCACGCGCAGGCGCAACCAGGTCCTGGCCAGCATGGTGCAGACCGGCACCCTGTCGCCGGCTGCCTGCAAGCAACTCCAGCAACTGCCCGTGCGCCTCCGGCGCAGCGAGCGCAGCCCCACGTATGGCCTGGCTCCCTATTTCATCGAGCATGTGCGCCAGCAGCTAGAAGAGCAGTACGGGTCAGGTCTGTACCGCGATGGCCTGACCGTCACCACGACGCTGGACACGCGCCTGCAGCGGATCGCCGAGAAGCACTACCGTGCCGAACTCGAACGAGTGCAGACTCGCGTCAACGAATATCTGGCCATGCACCGAGGCGACCCGCACACGCCCGACGCGGCCGTTGTGCAGGCCGCCTTCGTGGCCATCGACCCCGGCACCGGCCGCATCCTGGCGATGATCGGCGGCAGGGACTTCGACGAGAGCATGTTCAACCGGGCGACCCAGGCCGCTCGCCAGGCGGGCTCGGCGTTCAAGCCGTTCGTGTACACCGCGGCGATCGACAACGGCCGCTTCACCGTCGACACCGTCGAGGACAACGCCGTGGCGTTGTGGGACAACGGCAAGCTGTGGGAACCCGACAACTACGACCACCAGTTTCTCGGCCGGATCACGCTGCGGGAGGCGCTCATGCAGTCTCGGAACGTGGCCACCATCCGGCTGGCGGACGAGATCGGCCCGGGGCTCGTGCGCCGGTATGCGCGCTCGATGGGCATCACGACACCGATCGACGCGGTCCCCTCCATCGGCATCGGCACGAGCAATGTCCGCCTGATCGACCTGGTCGCGGCGTACGCCGTGTATCCCAACAAGGGAATCTACGTCGAGCCGATCTCCATCGCGCGAGTAGTCGATCAGAACGGGGCGACCATCTTCGAGCAAAGTGGCGGCCGCAAGCGAGAGGTGCTGCGGCCGGCCGTAGCGCTCATCATGACCGACCTGCTGCGTTCGGTCGTCGACGACGAACGCGGCACCGGGTACAGCCTCCGGCGGGTGTACGGATTCCGGCCAGCGGCAGCGGGCAAGACGGGTACCACCGATGACTACAAGGATGCGTGGTTCGTCGGCTTCACGCCGCACCTGGTGGCCGGCGTCTGGGTAGGCATGGACGATCCTTCCCTCCACCTGTGGCCACGCCAGTCCGGGGCAGTTGCCGCGCTGCCGCTGTGGGCACGCTTCATGAGCGAGGTCTACGAACGCGTGCCCCCCTACAACCAGCGGCGCGACGAGGATTTCGAATACTCGGCAGAGCTGGTGGTCAGGCTGCCCGTGTGCCAGGAGTCTCACAAGTTGGCGACCCGCTATTGCCCCGATCAGACCACCGACCTGTTCATCGCTGGCGAGGCCCTGCCCGAGACCTGCCCACTGCACGGCCGGCGAGACCGGGCCCCCAGCCGCGGCCGGCGGTTCTGATCCTGCGGCAGCCGCGTGCCGCTTCCCACGACGGCACTCGCTGGAGCACCGCAGCGGACCAGCCGATCGTTCTCGGGTTTACAGGACGAAGAAGATATAGGCCAGACCGCCCAGCAGGAGCGTGGCGAGCCCGTGCTGCACCATCTTGCCTTCGGGCTGCACGATCGTCCGCTCGACCAGCTCGTCGTTGCTGGTGCGGCCCAGCCAGCCGCCTGCCACGGTGTCGGCCGCGTATGCCTGGAGTCGATCCGCCCACACCAGCTCGCCAGCGCCGTCCTCGAGCTGCAGCGCGACATCGGCGAACGCCTGCCGGGCAGCCGTGCTCACCCACGGACGCCACCGTGCCCGCTTGGTCAGGTAGATCACCCGCGCCTCGATCACCCGGTACCGCATCCGCCAACAACCGGCCTCGCCGCCCTGCTTCTGCTCCAGACGAACGGGGTACCCCTCCTGCAGCAGATGGCGGGTCAGCACATCGGCCACCACCCAGTCGCTCGGCTTGCTCTCCGCCGATGCCAGCGCCACGGGCGCCCCGGCGGGGAGAGGCAGAGCGAGCACGCGCTCCTTCAGGGCAGCGCGGATCGCCGCCTGCAGCACGTCCAGATCCGCCCCGACCGCAGCCTCTGGCCCCACCGCCTCCCGCGGACTCGCCGCGCGGTACACGAGCACCTCGGTGGGCCCATCCAAGGGGATGAACGAACTCCGCCCCGGCGGCCGCGCCAGCACCCGCCAGCGGTGGGGTCCCACGCGCTGAGGGCGGACCTCCACGCGCAGGCGCACCTCCGCTCCAGGAGCCAGCGCCCAAGGCCCGCTCAGCTCGACATAGGGCCCGGCCGTCCGATCGACCGCGACCAGCGCTCGCGGCGCCGAGCCCGCCGCGTCGTCCTGGACCGTCACCACTCGCACTCGGTCGAACGCCGAGCCTACCTCGAGCCGGAGGCCTTCCAGCGCGATGTCGCCGTCGGTCGGGTTGTAGACCGCGCACTGGACGGCGCTCTGGCCACCGAGCACGGGTCCCTCGCCTTCCACCTCGAGCCGCACCCGAGGCAGCGGCCAAACTTCCAGACGCAGCGATCCGACAGGGGAGCCGACCACCGTGGCAGCGTCGGCGAAGACCGGGATCTCCACGGCGCCCTGCGCGCTGGGCGCCACCTGCACGGTGCGCACGAAGCTATCGGCCGCTGCCGGGGCCAACGGCGGTGCCCACGTCACGCGGGCATCGTCGCCGGCCGCCACGACGAGTTCGGGCCAGTCGAGGCGCAGCCCGGTCACCGCCCGCCCTGCGGGGTCTTCGTTGTGCACGGTGACCACCAGCGCCGCCCGCTCGCCCGCGAAGACCTGTGTCGGCTGCACTGTCAGCGAGACCTGCAGTGGCTGCTCTACCGCCAATGCCGCGCTGGTGCCGAAGGCAGGTTCGCTCTGGCCGTGCACGGTCGAGTAGATCTCGACCCGCCACTCTATCCGGCGCAGCCCGGCAAGGCTGTCGAGACGCCACTCCACGGTGTCGATCACCGCAGCGTCGAGCGGTCGGTCGGTATAGTCGATGCGCACCTGCCCGCCGGCCAGCTCCACCCGCCCGAGCCGCGACCGGACCGCTGCCGGCACCGCTTCTGGCTGGTCCACGCGCATGAGCACGCTGGCAAGGATGGCCTCCCCGTCACCAGGGAAATAGTGGATCAGCAGATGCACCGATTGGGCCGTAGACGCCCGCGCCACCGCGGGCTCGGCACAGCGCACCAGCGCGGTCGACAACGCACCGGCAGGCGCAGGCCGGAGCATCTCCAGGACGAGCCACAGCAGGCCCGCGGCATTCGCAGCCCTACGCCCCCATACCACCGATCGCTCCTCCTTGTCGGCATCCCGGCGATCGACCCGTGCCGCGCGCCGGGGGAATGCAGTCGTGGCTGCCGTATCCCAGTTGCGGTCGATCGGGTCTGGCCGGCCGGCCGCGATCGTAACGCGGGCCCTCGCTGGTGTCAAGCTGCGGCTGCGCTCGGGTCTGCCTGCCTCCCATGGCCCCACGACATCGCTCGCCCGAGTCAACGCCGCGCATCCGCGAGGCCACCGGCCGCCGGCTCGCCTCTGCCGCTGCGGCCGCGCGCACACCGGCCCGCGGCCGGCACGGTGCGGCCGCCAGCGAGCGGAGTCGGCTTGACGCGCCTGGGCCCGGCGGGCTAGGTTCTCGCCGCGGCCACCGATCCCGTCCTGGCTCCTGTCCTTGGCATGCCGCCCATGCTGCTCGCATCTGCCGCTGGCCTGCTCGCGCTGCTGGGCCTGGTGTTCCTCCCGATCGCAGTTCGAGTTCGGCTGGACACCAGCCGGCCGACGAGCCGTGTGTCGCTGGACGGGGGCCTGTGGCGAGGGTTGTGCGGCCTGAGTGCCTGCTGGCAGGACGGCACTTGGCGGCTGCGGTTGATGCTGTGCCAGTGTTCGCTGCGATGGCCCTCGTGGAGGCTGCGAGCCGGCGGCGCGCGGCCTGCTCTCTCGCGGCCGCGCGCGTCCAGGCAGGCCTCGCCGGCAGCGCGGCCTGGGCGCCCCCACCGGACGGCCAAGCCGTCCGCGGCCCGGCTGCCCATCCAGCGCTGGCGCCCCCTGTTGGCGCTGGTGCGGGGCGCGCTGCACTCGATCAGCCTGTACCGCGGTTCGGTGCAGGGACGATTGGGATTGGGGGATCCGGCTCGCACGGGGTGGGTGTACGGCCTCCAGGAGCTGGCGCGACCGCTGCTTTCGCGCCGGATCCGGCTCGACCTGGAGCCGTGCTTCGTGGCCAGCGGGTTCCATGGTCGGGCCGAGCTCGTCCTGCACGTGCACGTGCACCGCTTGCTGTGGAGTCTGTTGGCCGCTGCTGCAGCCCTTTGGCGTCCGCGCCGTATGCTCCGCACAGACCGCGCCGCTGCTGACCGTCAACCGTAACCACGGAGATCAGCGATGCCATCAGCCGTCGAGACGCTCATCGAGCGAGTGATGGGCGAACTGCACCGCATCGTTCGCACCGAGACTGTGGTCGGCGACCCTGTCCAGGTCGGGGGGGTCACCTTGATCCCCGTGTCCAGGATCTCCTTCGGGTTCGGGGCGGGGGGCTGGCGCGAAGACAAAGGGCACACCGGCACCGGTGGCGGGGCCACTGTGGAGCCGATCGCCTTCGTGACCGTCGACGCGGACGGCAAGGTCCAGGTCATGACCCTGAAGGACAAGGAGATCGGCCTGGCGCAGCTAGCCCGCCTGATGCCCGAGGCTGTGGAGAAGCTGCGCCAACTGCTGCACCAGCGCCGTCGCCGGCAGAGCGCCGAGGGTCCCGAGCAGCAGAAGGGCGAGGAATCAGCGTAGGCCGCCAGTGCCCCGAGCCAGGCGCTCGGGTCAGCGCGGACGGCATCGCTCACGCCGTCTCGCGCGAAGGCGCGTCGTGGCGCTGGTACAACTGCCCGCAGCCGGCATCGATGTCGGCACCTCGGCTCTCGCGCAGAGTCACCGGCATGGGCGAAGCTTTCTCCACCGCCTGGCGGAAAGCGCTCACCTGCGCCGCTTCCGGCCGGTGGAACGGCGTATCGGTGCCCAGCTCGTTGTACGGAATGAGGTTGATCTTGCACGGCACGCGCCGGCTGAGCGCCGCCAGACGGCGGGCATCGTCCAGACTGTCGTTCACGCCGGCCAGGAGCACGTACTCGAAAGTGACGCGCCTCCCGGCAGCCTCGTAGAAATCCCGGGCGGCCCCCAGCAACTCGTCCAGAGGGTATCCGCGGGCCACGGGCATGAGGCGCTGGCGCTGCTCGTCGGAGGTGGCGTTCAACGAGATGGCCAGACCCACGCGGAGGTTCTCGCGGGCCAGCCTGCGGATCTGGGGCACGATGCCGGCGGTGGAGACCGTGATCCGCCGGCCGCCGATGCCGGGCCCGAGTTCGAGGCGCATCAGGCGCAGGGCGCGCACCACGGCCTCGTAGTTGAGCAGCGGCTCGCCCATCCCCATCATCACCACATTGGTTACCCGCTCGCCGCGGCTGGCTGCGAACTCGCCGACCTGCAGCAACTGGTCGACGATCTCGCCCGCACTGAGCTGGCGGACGAACCCCATGCGCCCCGTGGCGCAGAACGCGCAGCCCAACGGGCAGCCTACTTGCGCAGACAGGCACGCGGTGCGGCGACGGCCGTCGACGATCAGCACCGCCTCCAAGCGGCATCCGTCCGGCGCGGCGAACAGGAACTTCACCGCATCGCCGGAGGGTGCCGGCCGTGCGTCCAGCAGCCGCAGGCTCGTCAGGCTGGCCACCTCGCCGAGTCGTCGCCGAAACTCCTTGGGCAGGTCCGTCATGTCGTCCACGGCCCGCGCCCGACGTGCCAACACCCAGGCCTGTAGCTGCCGCGCTCGGTACGGACGTTCGCCCAGCCGTTCGACCAGACTGGCCAGTTCGTCGGGCAGCATGCCCCGCAGGTCCACACGAAGCAGTGCCCGCTCGTCCTGGGTCCCCGTGAGCCATGTCATCGCGTTCGCCTCGCTGCCGCCGACGGCGTGCTGCCGCGCTGGGCCTGCCACCGTCCGCCTCCCCCATGGCCGACCGCCCCTCGTCCCAGCGTCGATTGACCCCAGCCGGCGACACCGCTAAACTATGCCACAATCAGTCAGCTCGGAACACCCGGCGCTGCCGACTCCTGCCAAGCTTCGCGGGTCCGGCGTCCCACGGAGGCGGCACGCTGATTCTCTCTGGGGACGTCGTGACCATGCGTGGGCGTTCGCGCGTCTGGCTATCGCTGGTCCTCGCCTGCTTGGCCGTTCTGGTCCTGGCGCATCTGGCCGTACCCCAGGACCAGCCAGCGCCCGACGCCATCGCGAGCGCTGTCGCCGGCGGTGCCGATGCTGGCAACAGCGACACCTGGGAGTTCGTCGGCCCGCTGAGCGCATTCGAGCAGACGCACACCTTGCGGGCCAACGAATCGATCTATGTGGCGCTCAAGCGCTGCGGTGTCGCCGACGCCAGCATCGCCGAATTGACCCGCGTCCTCGCTAGGGTTTTCGACACCCGGTCGCGCTGCCGCCCCGGCGATCGCTTTTCCGTGACCATGGACGTCGACAGGGCCGTGCAGTGTTTTCACTACATGCCCGAGGAGACGCCCGAGCGCCAGTTCCTGGTGGAACGGGACACGGACGGCTTGAGGGCCCGCGTTCTCGACCTGCCGCTGGAGACCAGCACCTGCGTGGTCGAGTTCCAGATCGAGGACAACCTCGCCAACGCGGTCACTGCCGCCGGCGAGACCGATGCGCTGACGGACATCATCGCTGACGACATCTTCGGTTCCGTGATCGACTTCACCCGCAACCCCCGGCAAGGCGATCGGCTGTCCGTGGTCGTCGAGAAGCTGACCCAGGACGGGGTCTTCGTGCGCTACGGACGCGTTCTGCTGGCCCGCTACCAGGGGCAGACCGTCCACCGGACGGCTGTGCGCTTCGAGGGCGAAGCAGGCCGTGCCGCCTATTACGACGAACAGGGCAGGTCGCTGACGAGGCAGTTCATGCTCTATGCCCTGCCCTACCGGGGGATCACCTCGCGGTTCAATCTCCGACGGCTGCACCCGGTCCTGCGGTGCGTCCGCCCGCACCTGGGCACCGACTACGCCGCCGCAGCGGGAACGCCGGTCTGGGCCACCGCCCACGGCCTGGTGGTGGAGGCCGGCTGGATGGGTGGGCTGGGCAAGGCGGTCGTCATCAGGCATCCGAATGGGTACTTGACCCGCTACGGCCATCTCAGCACGATCCTGGTGCGGAAGGGACAGCAGGTGCAGCAGAAACAGATCATCGGCCGAGTGGGTGCCACCGGCCTGGCCACCGGCCCGCATCTGCACTACGAGATCATCGCCAACGGCCGGCATCTGAACCCCGAGACGATCAACAAGGGCATGGCGGGCGAGCAGTTGGCCGCGAGCGCCATGCCCGCGTTCCGTTCCACCTGTGCCGCACTGCTGGCCATGCTGCGCGAGCGCGAGCTGGGGGATGGCGCCGTCGCCGCGGACCCCGAGTCTTCGCACCTTTCCCCCGCAGAGTGATCGCCGCAGTCCGGCCGCCGGTCGCCTACCGGGGCGGCAGCCCGCACTTGACGCTCGGGCAGCATTGCGGTTGACTAGGGACGCACGGCGCTGCAAGGTCGCGACTGCGCTGGACGGAAAGTGTCGGTGCTGTCTGTGCCGCGCCCACTCGTAGCGTTGCTGGCAGCAGAACCCGATGGACGGCGAATTCCTCGATCAGATCGAACAAGTGGCGGAGAAGCACGGTCGCTTCCGCAAGGAGGCGTATCTGTTCATCTACGATGCCCTCCAGCACACCGTGACCAAGCTGGGCAAGGCCAATCTGCCGCGCGAGCAACGACACATCTCCGGCCGCGATCTGCTGCATGGCATCAGCGAGTACGGGCTGGATCAGTTCGGCCCGCTGACGCGTCTCGTCTTCGCCCATTGGGGAGTGCACACGACCCGCGACTTCGGCGAGATGGTCTTCCAACTGGTCGAAGCCGGACTGATGAGCAAGACCGAACAGGATCGCCTCGAGGATTTCGACGACGTGTACGACCTGGACGAGGAGCTGGACTGGAAACGGCGGTACTCCGAGTTCAGGAGGCCCGCAGAGTAGGCGGCTGGCATGCGCATCGCGTACTTCGACTGCTTCGCCGGCGTCAGCGGCGACATGATCTTGGGGGCCCTCGTCGATGCCGGTCTGGAGCTGGCGCAGCTCCAGGCCGAGATCGACAAGCTGGGGATCGCCGGCCTGCGGCTGGAGGCAGAGCGCGTCCGCCGTCTGGGGCTCGCGGGGAGCCACGTGCGGGTGCGGATTGCGGGCGAACGGGTCGAGCCGGAACACGAGCACCACCTGGATCTTCACCCGTCGCCGGAACACGAACACGACCACGGGCACGCGCACGCGCCGGGCCCCGCACACAGCCACCCGCACGCCGGCTCTGCGGCACGGCCGGCCGGCCAAGCCGCGGATGCCTCGCCGCAAGGATCCGCTGGACCGCCCGCCGCGCCGGCCGCCGAACCCGCGCACTCCGCGCACTCGGCGGTCCGTCATCCGGGCGACATCCTGGCGCTGGTGGCCAGCAGCGCGCTGAGTCCCGAGGTGCGCACCCGCGTCCGCGAGATCTTCCAGCGTCTGGCGGCCGCTGAAGCCGCCGTGCACGGCGTCGATCCCGCCGAGGTCCACCTCCACGAGGTGGGTGCCCTGGACGCAATCGCCGACGTGGTCGGTGCGGTAGCGGGCTTGGCGCTGTTGGGCGTGGAGGCGGTCTACTCGTCGCCGCTGTACCTGGGCACGGGCATGGTGAACTGCGCCCACGGCCGCTATCCGGTCCCCGTGCCGGGCGTGGTGGAGCTGTGCCGCGGGATCCCCTGCGTGCAGACGGATATCCAGGCCGAGCTGGTCACCCCCACGGGTGCGGCCATCATCACCACGTTGGCCGCTGGATACGGACCCGCCCCGCCCTTCCGGACGGAACGCGTCGGCTATGGAGCGGGCAGCCGCGATTCGGAGGTGGTGCCCAATCTTCTGCGGCTGCGCGTGGGGACCACGCCGGCGGCCTACGAGCGCGACCAGCTCATCGCGCTGGAGACCAACATCGACGACGTCAACCCCGAGGTTCTCGGCTATCTCACGGAGCGCTTGTTGGCCGACGGGGCGCGCGATGTGTTTCTCGCGCCCCTGCTGATGAAGAAGGGTCGACCGGGAGCCCTGTTGACGGTCTTGCTGGACGAGCCGGACCTGGATCGCCTGGCGCACCGGGTCCTGGCGGAAAGCACCAGCACCGGAGTGCGTTTCTACCGCGTCGAGCGGCGCAAGCTGCCGCGGCGTCAGGTCACGGTGCGCACGCAGTACGGTGCGGTGCGGGTCAAGCTGAGCCAGATCGACGGCAGGTGGCGCGCTGCCCCGGAGTACGAGGACTGCGCGCAGGCAGCGCGCAGATGCGACGTGCCCATCCTCGCGGTGTATGCCGCGGCGGAAGCCGCGTTGGAGGACGGTGAACAACATGGTCAACCAGCGTCCTAGCTGCCTACGCCTCGCCTGCGCCGCCTCGCTGCTGCTTTCGACCTGCATGGCAGCGGTCGGCCAAGTGAGCGGCCGGGGGGCATTCGGTGACGCGCTGCTCGAGATGGACAATGTGCGCCTGGTGCCCGCGTCCGCAGACCATGGAGCTCGCCTGGTCATCGGCGACGCCCGCGGCATCGTGCACGTGTACGAGGAACGCGGCGACGCGCACGAGGAGGTATGGTCGAGTCGGTACCTGGAGGGCGGGATCTGCGGCCTGGATGTCGTCGACATCGATGACGACGGCCTGCAGGAGATCGTCGCGTGCACCGATCGCGGCCGCATCCATTACTTCGACGCCGAGAGCTACAAGCCGATCTGGACCAACTCGTCCAGCGAGTACCAGCAGCTCTCGGCCTTGGTGATCGGCAATGTGGATGACGACGCCCAGCCCGAGCTGATCTTCTGCGCGGATGGCCGGTTGGTCATCTTCGATGGCCGAGATCGGTTCGAGGAATGGCGCAGCGAGCAGGCCGGTCTGGCTACCACGTCGATCCTGATCGCCGATGTGGACGGAGACGGGGTCCGCGAGATCGTGCTGAACGACGGGTACGTCTTCGACGCACGCGTGCATACACTCGAATGGCAGTTCGCCGAGGGATTCGGCGAGCGCATGGGCGTGCTAGACTTGGACAACGACGGCATACTCGAACTGCTGGGCGAGTACCGAGGGCGGTTCGTGCGCATCTTCGATATCGATCTGCGGCGAGAGAAGTCCCTGCGCGCCAACTACTGAGCGGCGCGCTCCTCGGTACATTCAGGGCCTGGTGGGGTGCCGGCGGCGCTCCCTCAGGCCAACCTCCACTTGTCAGCCAGGAGAGGACCGACATGGCGCGACCTGTGACCCTGTTCACCGGCCAGTGGGCGGATCTGGGCATCCAGACGATGTGCCAGAAAGCATCGGAGTTCGGGTACGATGGACTGGAATTGGCCTGCTGGGGCGATCATTTCGAGGTAGACAAGGCGGACGCCGCCTACTGCGCGGCACGCCGCGAGTTGCTGCAGAAGCACGGGCTGCAGGTCTTCGCGATCTCCAGCCATCTGGTCGGTCAGGCGGTGTGCGATCGCATCGACGCGCGCCACCAGGCGATCCTGCCGGCGGCCGTGTGGGGCGATGGCGATCCGGAGGGCGTGCGCCAGCGTGCCGCCGCGGCCATGATGGAGACCGCGCGCGCAGCCCAACGCCTCGGGGTGCGCGTGGTCAACGGCTTCACCGGCTCGTCGATCTGGCACCTGCTGTATTCGTTCCCACCCACGCCGGCGGCGATGATCGACGCGGGGTATGCGGATTTCGCCAAGCGCTGGAAACCGATCCTGGACGAGTTCCAGCGACTGGGCGTCCGCTTCGCCCTCGAGGTGCACCCCACGGAGATCGCGTTCGACATCGCCTCCGCTGAGCGGGCCATCGCCGCGGTGGACGGGCATCCGGCCTTCGGCTTCAACTACGATCCGAGCCACCTGGGCTACCAAGGCGTGGACTACGTGGAGTTCATCCACCGTTTCCGCGACCGCATCTTCCATGTGCACATGAAGGACGTGGGCTGGTCGGCGGTGCCCACCGAGGCCGGCGTCTTCGGCGGCCACCTGGAGTTCGGCGACCGGCGCCGGTACTGGGACTTCCGCTCGCTCGGGCGCGGCAACATCGACTTCGAGGAGATCATCCGCGCCCTCAACCGCATCGGGTACCAGGGCCCGCTGTCTGTCGAGTGGGAGGACGGCGGCATGGACCGCGAGCACGGTGCGGCCGAGGCCTGCGAGTTCGTCAGGCAGGTGGACTTCAAACCTTCCAGCGTAGCCTTTGACGCCGCTTTTGGCCAATAGCCGGCGCCTCGGCCGCGGACGCGGCGGCGCTGCCGCCGGGCATTTCTGCCTCGCGTCGCTGGTGGGGCGGGCGGCCGGACGCAGCGGGGTTGCCAGTTCGGTGACACCTGTCCGGCCGCCGCTGGGCTCGCGGTGGCGTGCGCTGGCGCTGTCGTTCTGCGCCGTCTTGGTGCTGGCGGCCTGCACGCGCCCCAGCGAGCAGGTTCTCGTCTTCGCCCGGAGCGCGGACTCGGTGGGTCTGGACCCCGCGCTGGAGGGCGACGGGGAATCCTTCAAGGTCTGCGACAACATCTACGAAACGCTCGTCGCGTACTGCCCCGAAAGCACCGATCTCCGTCCCCAGCTCGCCCGCGCCTGGGAGGCTTCCGACGACCGGCTGACCTGGACCTTCCACTTGCGCACCGATGTCCGCTTCCACGACGGCACGCCCTTCAACGCCCAGGCCATGCTCTTTTCGCTGGGGCGTCAGTTCTATCCGGACCACCCGTTCCACCAGGTGGAGGGAACCTACCGGTACTGGAAGGACATGGGCATGGACGACATCGTCGCCGGCATGGAAGCGGTCGACGACTCCACCTTCGTCACCCGGCTGCGCGAGCCGTACGCGCCCTTCCTGTCGAATCTGGCGATGAACTTCTGCGCGGCGGTGAGCCCGACGGCGGTCCAGCGATACGGATCCGCCTTCTTCAAGAACCCTGTGGGCACCGGACCCTTCCGCTTGCTCGAATGGCGCCGCGACGAACGCCTGGTCCTGGCTCGCAACGAATCCTACTGGGGGCCGAAGCCGGCGCTGGAGCGGCTGATCTTCAGACCCGTGCCCGAGGCGTCGGTGGCGTACCTGGAGCTGCGGCGCGGTTCGGTGCACGGCATGGACAACGTCAGTCCCGAGCACGTGCAAGCGATCCGCGGGGACGCGTCCCTGCAGCTACTGACGGCGCCTGGCATGAACGTGGCGTACCTGGCGATGAACCTGGAGAAGCCGCCCTTCGATCAGGTCCTGGTCCGGCGCGCCGTGAATCACGCCATCGACAAGCAGGCGCTGGTCGACAACCTGTATCAGGGCCTGGCCATTCCAGCGGTGAATCCGCTCCCCCCGACGGTCTGGGGATACAACGACACGATCGCCCCGTACGCGTACGACCCTGCCCGCGCGCGCGAGCTACTCCGCGAGGCGGGTTTCCCATCGGGTTTCGACACCGAGCTCTGGGCTATGCCCATGCCGCGTCCGTACATGCCCCAGCCGACCAAGGTCGCCGAAGCCATCCAGGCCGACCTGGCCAAGGTAGGGGTTCGCGCCAGGATCGTGCAGTACGAGTGGGGCACGTACCTGGACAAGGTCTACGACGGCCAGCACCCGATGGCCCTGCTGGGTTGGACGGGCGACAACGGCGACCCCGACAATTTCCTGTACGTCCTGCTGGACAAGAACGCCGCGACGCGGCCGGCGCAGAACGTCGCGTTCTATCGCAGCGAGCCGCTTCACGAGCTGCTGGTGGCCGCGCGGCGCACAACCGATCGCGCCGAGCGCGCGCATCTGTACCGCATGGCGCAGGAGATCGTGCACGCCGACGCGCCCTGGGTACCGTTGGTGCACGCCACCCAAGCCGTGGCGCTCCGCGCCGAAGTGCAGGGTTTCCGGCTGCACCCAGCCGGCATCGAGTGGTTCCACCCAGTATTCCTGAGGCGGTGAGCCGTGCGCCGGTATCTGCTCCAGCGCCTGCTGCTCCTAATCCCGACGCTGGTCGGCGTGTCGCTGCTGGTCTTCCTCATGATCCATCTGGTGCCCGGCGATCCGGCGCAGGTGATGCTGGGCGAGCGCGCCACCCCCCAGACGCTGGCCGCGCTCCGCCGCGAGATGGGGTTGGATCAGGCGCTGCCCGTCCAGTTCGGCAAGTACCTGTGGGGGCTGCTGCACGGCGATCTCGGCCGCTCCCTCCGCTCCCACGAACCGGTGGTGCTCGAGCTGCTGCAGCGGTTTCCCGCCACGTGCGAACTGGCCGTGGCCAGCATGCTGCTGGCAACCACGTTGGGGGTCGGGGCCGGCATCCTGGCGGCGATCCGCCGAGGCCGGGCCGCCGACTACGCGAGCATCGCCCTAGCCACGGCGGGGCTGTCGCTGCCGATCTTCTGGCTGGGTCTGATGCTCGTCTTGGGACTGGGGGTGCTGATCCCGCTATTTCCCATCTCAGGGCGTCTGAGTCCGGGGCTGAGCGTGACCACCGTGACGGGGCTGTACACGGTGGACGCGCTGCTGAGCGGCGATCTGCGCGCGTTCGGCGACGCCTGCTGGCATCTGGCCTTGCCGGCCATCACGCTGAGCACCGTGCCGATGGCCGTCATCGCGCGCATGACGCGCTCCAGTCTCCTGGAGACGCTGGCGCAGGACTACATCCGCACGGCCCGAGCCAAGGGACTGCCCTTTCGCCTCGTGGTCGTGCGACATGCGCTCCGCAATGCCTCGCTGCCGACTCTCACGGTGATCGCCCTGGAGTTCGGCTACCTGCTGGGCGGGGCCGTACTGACCGAGACCGTGTTCGCCTGGCCTGGCGTGGGCCGCTGGCTGTTCCTGGCGGTGCAGGCCCGGGATTTCCGCGCTGTGCAGGGTGGCGTGCTGTTGCTGGCCACCGTCTTCATCGTGGTCAACCTGATCGCCGATGTGCTGTACGCGTGGCTGGATCCCCGCATCCACTACGACACCTGACTCGCCGCTCGGCCGGACCGCAGGACGCACGCCTCGACGCGGCCACTGACGTCCGCTCGTCAGTCCACTCGCTGGCTGTGCTCTCGTTGCGCAGCGTCCAGAAAGAGCTTCCTGTCAAGCCCCCGATTGACCCAGTACCGGCGATACTCCAGGCGAACCCTGGTGTCGCCCTGGACCACCTCGACCGCACGCGGCAGCAGCGCCGGCCCCACCCGCCGGTACCTGTCGAAGCGGCGGACCAGCGACCAGGCCGAGTCCAGGGCTACCACCTCCTCTTGGCGAGCCACTCCTCGCCGCGTATCGAACCACACGCGGTGCACCCGCCCCGCCGGTGCCTGCAGGGACACGACCGTTCGCTCGCCCCGCCGATCCGGCGCGATGTCCACCTGCTCCACCGGCGCGGGCGCGACCAGCCCCAGCAGTGCATAGCGCAGATCGTAGCCGCCTAGCTCGAGCCCGGTCAGCAGCTCCAGCAGGCATCCGTCGGCCGCGCCCTGCCAGTTCCCGCCGGCCGCGGGGCCGCGCACATACAGCGTGTCTGCCAGCAGCACGGCCGTGAGCAGATGGTTGTAGAGAGGTCCCCGCACCTCGAACGAGAACAGGTCGGGCGGCTTGAACTGGAGCACGGCCAAGGCGCGCTGCTCGCTCCGGCCGCGGCGCACGGTGACCCGGGCTTCGGCCACTAGATCTCCCAAACTGTCGACCGCCCTGCAGGCGCGCACGAGCGACTCGGAGTACCCGCCTTCGGCACGCCCGCCGTGCACCGCGGGCGGCGGCCCACAGCCCACCGCAGCCACCGACCACAGCGCCAGCAGCATGGCCAGCGCCCGGCGCCGCGTCCCTCTCCCCGACCCACCGGTTGTCCACGCGCACGCAGCTCGGGCGGCGCCTCGCGCTCCGGGACAGCGACCCGCCACCGTTCTCATTCGCATCCCTGCTGCGCTGCGCGGAGCTTGGCCTTCAGGCGAGGGTCATCGGCGCGCAGCTGCAGCGCCGCCTCGAAGTGCGCGCAGGCTGCCCGGCAATCGCCCAGCGCTTGCGCCACCTCCCCAGCGTGTTCCAGGATCACCGCCCGCTCTTCCGCCTCGTCCTGCGCATCCATGTGGGCCAGCGCCCGCTGCATGTACACCGACGCCTGCTCGAACTCTCCGCGGCGGAAACGCGCCCACGCCATGCTGTCCAGGAAGGCACCATTGTCCGGCTCCAGGGCCAGCGCCCGCTCCAGCAGGGACACGGCCTCGTCCAGCCGAACTCCGGCCTCGGCGAACATGTACCCCAGGTAGTTCAGCGCATACGCGTCGTTGGGTGCCAGGGCCAGCAACTGCTCGAACGAAGCCACCGCGGCCGCGAAATAGGACGAATCCCCCAGCGCCCGCCCAGCCTGTTCCTGCGCTGCTGCCAGATGGAACAACGAACGCGTCGCCGACGAGTCGAGCTCTGCCGCCAGCCGCAACGCTGCGATCGCCTCGTGCCAACGTCCGAGCTGCTCCAGCGCCAACCCGCGGTACAGGTGCGGGTCGGCGTCGTCGGGATCCAGATCAGCCGCCGCGGCATAGCTGGCCAACGCTTCTTCCCACTGCTTCTCCCGCGCCCAGGTGATCCCGCGCCGCAGGTGCAGCTCCGCTCGCTCCGGATGCTCCGCCAACGCGCGGTCGTACACGAGCCTGGCATCGGCCGGGCGCTCTTGCTCCTCGAGGGAGAGGCCCCAGTGCAGGTAGAGCCGAGCCCGATCGGTGTCGTGCTGCAGTCCCTGCTGGTAAGCGATCGCCGCGTCCTCGTACTTCCGCTGGTGCTCCAGGAGGGCACCCAGGAACAGATACAGCGCCGTGCTGTCCGGCATGTCGCGGATCGCGCGCGTCAGCAGCGATTCCGCCTCGGCGTACGCCTCCGTGTCCACGTAGTATCGGACCAGATCGAGCCATTCCTGCGCGGTCTGCGGTCGCAGACCCACGATCCGGCCGAATACCATGCTCGCCTCGGGGTACTTGCCAGCATCCGCCAGCGCCACGCCCAAACGGTACAGGTGCTGCGGCGGCTCCTCGGCGATGATCGACTCCAGGTCGCCAGGCCCCTCCACCAGCCGGGCGAGACGATAGGCGGCCGCCATGCTCTCCGGGCTCTGGGCCATCGCCTGCCGATAGAGCTTCACCGCCTCCTCGCGGTGTCCGCGCTGCAACTCCAGGCCCGCCAGACCGATCCACGCCTCTTCGGTCTCCGGCTGCTCGACGATGATCTGGCGGTAGAGCTCCTCGGCTGACCGCAGCCGGCCGACGCTGGCCAGCACCCGTGCCAGGTCGGCTCGGACCGCAGGCGGGGGATCGCTTCGCTCCAGCAGCCGCCGAAACAGAGGCTCGATGCGCCGCCGCTGGCCCGTCTCGGTGTACAGATACGCCAGATGTCGGTACCAACGCCATTCACCAGGCTCGTAGCGCAGGACCTTCTCGAGCTCGCTGGCCGCCGCCCGCGCGTCACCACTGCTCTCCAGCCAGTGGATCAGCTTCTCGCGCAGAGCGATCTGCGCCCCGCCCCGGGAGAGCGCCCGACGGGCACAGCGCACGGCCATGCCCAGATCGCCGGTCCGTTCGTAGTCGATGGCCAACTGCGCGTAGATCGTCGGCGAGGTCGGATCCAGGTCCGCCGCGCTGCGCAGAGCGCCGATGGCGCCCAGGTAATCGCCCTGCGCCTCCTGGACCTTGGCCTTGACGAAGTACTCCATGGCCCGCTGTCGGCGAGCCTCCACCGCGGCGTTCCCCGACCCGGACAAGCCGGCCATCGGCCCGCAGGCCGAGACCACCACCGCGCAGGCCGTCAGCAGCGCGAAGCGTGCACGCATCTTTCGTGCCACCATCGACAGACAAGAGGACCCTACCGCTCTCACCCGGCCCGCTGCAGGCGGCGCGGGTCGAGCGCGTCGCGCAGACCGTCACCCAGCAGGTTGAGGCTCAACACCACCAGAAAGATGGCCAGCCCTGGGAATGCCGTCACCCAGGGGGCCTGGAGCATCAGCTCGCGGCCCGCCGAGAGCATGGCCCCCCACTCCGGAGTCGGCGGCTGAGCACCCAATCCCAAAAAGCTGAGTCCGGCCGCATCCAGCACCGCGGTTCCCAGGCTGAGGGTCGACTGGACGATGAGCGGAGCCGTGCAGTTGGGCAGCACCGTCGCCCAGACGATGCGCATCTCCGAGGCGCCCACGGCGCGGGCTGCCTCGACATAGGGCATCTCGCGAATCGACAGCACCGAGGCTCGCACCAGCCGCGCGAACTGCGGCACCAAGACCAGACTCACCGCGATCATCACGTGGTCCAGTCCGGGGCCGATCATGGCGACGATGGCAATCGCCAGCAGGATGCTCGGAAACGCCAGGACCACGTCCATGGCGCGCATGATCGCCAAGTCGGCCAGCCCCCCTCGGTACCCGGCGATCAGGCCCAGCGTGCTCCCTCCCGTCAGCGCCAGCGTGATCGAGATCAGGCCCACGCGCAGCGAGATCCGCGAGCCATGGACGATCCGGCTGGCGATATCCCGGCCGAAGTCGTCCGTGCCCAACGGGTGCCGGAAGGAAGGAGGCTCCAGGCGACGATACAGATCCTGCGCGAACGGGTCGTAGGGCGCCACCACTGGGGCGAACAGAGCCATCAGCACCATCGAGCCGAGCATCCCAGCGCCGACCAACGCCAGGCGATGGTGCCGCAATTCCGTCCACAGCCTACCCCCCAGCACCGAAAACCTCCCCCCGTCCGCCCGCTCTTCGACCAGCCCTTCGCGCGCCATGCCGCAGTCCGGCGGATTGTGGGACACCGTGCGGAAGCGCTGCGCCGCACGAGCGGATGCCGCTGCCATGCCGCCGTGCGAAGACCACGCAGGAGGCAGTTCCGTTGGCTCGGATGACTCGGCGGAATGCGGGAAGACACCGCGGCAGACGCGGGAGAATATAGCCCGAACCGGCACTGCCTCAAGCCGACCGCCCAGCGTCTCGCGCTTCCTCGACCACGGGCTCCAGAACCAGCATGCCCAGCGGCGGGAGGACGAGCTCGAGCGAGTACGGACACGCATGCCACGGGTACTCCTGGGCCCGGACCGCTCCCGCATTGCCCACGTTGGACCCGCCGTACAGCTCCGAGTCCGTGTTGAGCACCTCCCGGTACAGCCCGGGTCGAGGCGCGCCGATCCGGTAGCCATGCCGGACCACTGGCGTCATGCTCAGCACGAACACGAGCAGGTCGCCGCCATGGTGCCGCCGCACGAAGCTGATCACCCCATTCTCGGCATCCTGACAATCGATCCACTGGAAGCCATCGGGCACGAAATCCGTGGCATGCAGCGCCGGATGACTGCCGTAGAGCCGGTTCAGGTCGCGCACCAGCCTCTGGATCCCAAGATGGGGGGCACCCTGCAGCAAGTGCCAGTCCAGTTCGCGCTGCCAGTCCCACTCGTTCCACTGCCCGAACTCGCCGCCCATGAACAGCAGCTTCTTGCCTGGGAACCCGCATTGGTAACCCAAGAGGAGGCGCAGGTTGGCGAACATCTGCCACGCATCGCCGGGCATCCTGCCCAACAGCGAGCGCTTGCCGTGCACCACCTCGTCGTGCGACAGCGGCAACACGAAGTTCTCGTGGTACGCGTACAGCATGCCAAAGGTCAGGTCGGAGTGATGGTACTTGCGGTACACGGGATCCTTGGACAGATAGTGCAGCACATCGTGCATCCATCCCATGTTCCATTTGAGGGTGAACCCCAGGCCGCCGGCGTAGGTCGGGCGAGACACCCCCGGCCACGCGGTAGACTCCTCGGCGATGACCATGACACCAGGGTACTGACCGTGCACCGCGGTGTTCAGCGTCTTCAGAAAGTCGATCGCCTCGAGATTCTCCCGGCCTCCCCACCGGTTGGGCACCCACTCGTGCTCGCGTCGCGAGTAGTCCAGGTAGAGCATCGACGCCACCGCATCCACGCGCAGGCCGTCGAGGTGGTACTTGTCGAGCCAGAAGAAGGCATTCGAATACAGAAAAGAACGCACTTCGTTCCGGCCGTAGTTGAAGATCAGCGTGTCCCAGTCCGGATGCACCCCTTGCCGTGGGTCTTCGTGTTCGTACAAGGCAGTCCCGTCGAAGCGCGCCAGTCCATGGGCATCGCGGGGGAAATGCCCGGCCACCCAGTCGAGGATCACGCCGAGGTGATGCTGGTGGCAGTAGTCGACCAGGTAGGCGAAGTCCCGCGGCGTGCCGAAGCGAGCGGTAGGGGCGAAGAATCCCGTTGTCTGGTACCCCCACGAACCGCCGAAAGGATGCTCGGCCAGCGGCAGGAACTCGATGTGCGTGAATCCCAGGTCACGAACGTAGGAGACCAGTCGGTGCGCCAGCTCGCGATAGGTCAGAGGTTCGCCCGAATCCGGGTCCCGCCGCCAGGATCCGGCGTGCACCTCGTAGATCGAGACCGGCTGCACCAGCGGATCTGCAGCGGCGCGCCGCTCCAGCCATGCCGCGTCATGCCATTCGAAGTCGTCCAGCGCGCGCACTATCGAGGCCGTGCGCGGCGGCACCTCGGTACCGAAGCCGTACGGATCGCTCTTCAGGGCCAGCTCACCCTGGGCCGTCGTCAGCTCGTACTTGTACAGAGTTCCCTCGTCCAGGTCGGGAACGAACAGCTCCCACACGCCCGACGAACCCAGGGGGCGCATGGGATGACGGCGCCCGTCCCATTCATCGAAGTCGCCCACCACGCTGACACGCCGCGCCGCGGGCGCCCAGACGGCGAAATACACCCCTCGGCAGCCGTCGACGGTCCACACGTGCGCTCCCAGCTTGTCGTACGCCCGAAGATGGGTGCCCTCGTTCAGCAGATAGCGATCGTACCCGGACAACAGCGGCCAGAAGGAGTACGGATCGCGCACCCGGCGCGTATCACCTGCGGGGCTGGTGACCTCGAGCTCGTACGCGAAGAAGCTGCGATCACCGAGCACCGCCTCGAAGAGCCCTTCGGGATGGACCTGCATCGCCTCGTACTTGCCTGCGCCGCCGCGCTCGCAGACCACGACGCGCGCTGCACCGGGCCGGAAGACCCGGCACACCAGGACGGGGCCCTCGCCGCCGTCCTCGCGGTGCATGCCCAGGACCGAGAACGGATCCGCAAGCTCGGCGTGCAGCAACTGCTGGAGCTGGTCGCGGGGCAGGAGCATTCCCATCGATCGCCAACCTCCGCCGTCTGAGACGCGTGTGAACCGAGTGCTGACTGAAGATACGAGAACGCCACTGCCGGCCAACAACGATGCCAGATCGCCGCCAGTTCCGACCCCGCCGCCGGCGCACCGGCCAAACCACGCTGCTTGCCGCCATCCGGCCCGTCGGCTATCATTGGCCCGAACTCCGAGCGGAGCGCCGGCGCTGCCAGCAGGCGCACACGGCGGTTGGACAGGATCTGCGCATGGCCCATCGCATCACCAGCGGTTGGGGACTGCACCCCCGTCTGGCAGCACGCGTGCACCAGGTGCGCTTTCCCGAGGACCTGCGGACTCTGGTCGCGGCACACGCGCCGCTGTTGGCCCAGGGCAACTGCCGCTCGTACGGCGACGCTTGTCTGGCGCCGCAGGTGGCTTCGTTCCTGCCTTTGAACCACCTGCTGGCGTTCGACGCAGAGCGCGGCGTCGTCCATGCGGAGGCTGGCATCACCCTCGACAAGCTGCTGCGCTTCATCGTGCCGCGAGGGTGGTTCCTCCCGGTCACCCCCGGCACCAAATTCCCCACGCTGGGCGGGTGCATCGCGGCGGATGTGCACGGCAAGAACCACCATCGCGAAGGCACCTTCGGCAGGTACGTGGAGGAGCTGGACATGGTCCTGGCCGACGGCACGTGCCTGTCCTGCTCGCCCACCCAGCACGGCGACCTGTTCTGGGCTACCATCGGCGGCATGGGGTTGACCGGGTTCATCTATGCCGCGCGCCTGCGTCTGCGCCCCATCCAGTCGGCCTTCATCGCCATGCGGGCGCTGCGGACCGCCAACTTCGCCGAGACGTGCCGGGTGTTCGCCGAGACCCACGCCCAGTACCCCTACTCGGTGGCATGGGTCGACTGCCTGGCCAGCGGTTCGCGTCTGGGGCGCTCGATCGTCATGTTGGGCGACCACGAGCAGGTCGCCGAGGCGTCCTCGGACCCGCTCCTGCGCGCGCACTCCAGCCGCTCCTTGGCGATCCCGTTCCATTTCCCGGCCTGCACGCTCAACCGGTTCACCGTGCGCGCGTTCAACGCCGCCTACTATCACCGCCAGTGGCGGCGCGAGGTGTGCACGCGCATCCACTACGATCCATTCTTCTACCCGCTGGACGTCGTGGCCCACTGGAACCGGATCTACGGGCGGACCGGCTTCCTCCAGTACCAGTTTGTCGTCCCGTTTCGCGACGGCGAAGCCGTGATGACCGAAGTCTTGACGCGCATCGCGGCGCGGGGCAGTGCCTCTTTTCTGGCGGTGCTGAAGACCATGGGAGCGCAGGAAGGGGGCATGCTGTCGTTTCCACTGGCAGGGTACACGCTGGCTCTCGACCTCAGCCTGCGCGATCGCGGCCTCATCCCCTTCCTGCGCGAACTGAACCAGCTGGTGGTCGACAGCGGCGGCCGCAACTACCTGGCGAAAGACGCCATCCTCGAACGCGAGCAATTCGAGCCCATGTACCCTCGCCTGCAGGAGTTTCTCGCGGTCAAGCGCCACTACGACCCACGTGGCGCATTCCGTTCGCTCCAGTCCGAGCGCCTGGGACTGTCATGAGACCGCGTGCCGTCATCTTGGGCGCTCGCTCGGCGATCGCCCAGGCCCTGGCCGAACTGTTGGGCACTGAGCACGGGTACGACCTGGTGCTGGCCGCGCGCCGCAGCGACCAGTTGCGCCCCGCTGCCGCCGACCTGACGCTCCGCGCTGGCATCCGGGTGGATCTGCTCGAGTACGACGCCCTGGACACGGAGAGCGCAGCCTGCCTGGTGGACCGCGCCCGCGGCGACGTCGGCGACTTCGAACTGGCCATCCAGGTCTTCGGCTATCTGGGCAGTCAGGCACAGGCCGAGAAGGATACCGCCGAGCTGCTCCGCATCGTGCACACGAACTTCACCGCCGCCGCCGTGGCCTTGAACCACCTGGCCGGCTATCTGGCCGCGCGCCAGGCGCCCGGCGGCATCATCGGCATCGGCTCGGTGGCCGGGGATCGCGGCCGCCGGAGCAACTACGTCTACGGGGCGGCCAAAGGGGCTCTCGCCCTGTATCTGCAGGGTCTGCGCAACCGTCTGGCGGGCAGTGGGGTCCACGTGCTCACCGTCAAGCCGGGATTCGTCGACACCCCCATGACCGCGGAGCTGGAAGGGCTCTTCCTCTTGGCTTCGCCGGCGCGCGTGGCCCGCGACATCGTCCGCGCGTACCAGCGTCGACGAGACGTGATCTACACCCCCTGGTTCTGGCGGTACATCATGCTGCTGATCAAGGCCATCCCGGAGAGCCGCTTCAAGCACCTGCACCTGTAGGCGGGCGCCGCCCTCGTGGGGCGCCCGCTCGGCCCACGCGACCACGCCCGAGGATTCGCGCGCCGCAGTCCGGCAGCCATGCCTGTCACGGAGCGGGAAAGGCCAGCGCCTGCAGCAAGATCGTGGAGCAGGTGCCCAGCAGCAGGCCGGCCGTCACCTGGGCGGGCGTATGGGCCCCCACCCGCAGACGCGCCCAAGCCACCAACGGCAGAGCCAGCAGGCTGGGCCAGAGTGCCATTCCTCCCGCCAGCAGCAGCACGCTGACCCCACCGCTCACGCCTACGGCGTGGATGCTGATCTTCCAGTACCGATTGATCCCCCACACCAGCAAGGCGTTCAGACCGAACGCACATCCCGCGACCAACATGGCCAAAGGTGCCTGCACCAGCGACAGCACGCCGTACCCCAGGAAGTAGCACATGGCTCCGGACAGCAGGAGCCCGCCGCGCTGCTGGCGCTCGCCGGGATACAGCTCCTTGATGATGCCCGTCCGGTGCAGTCCCACCAGGATCAGGCCAGGCACCACCGAGTACACGAAGATGCCGATCATCCCTGCGAGCCACGCTTCTCGCCGCAGCAGCGTCAGGACCGCGAACACCAGCAGCGCCAGTCCCGCCGGGTTGAGGACGTGCGACACCCAGGCCGCCACTCTCCTGGACATGTCGCTCACCGCGCGCGCATCTGCTGCGCTGCACACCGTCGCATCCACCTGCGTGCCCGGACTCCGCGTTCTCGCCGACAGCAGCGCCAGTGCCGCGGCACCCCTGGATGCCTCCACCCCATCGTCCGGGGCGCGCCCGCGGCCACCCCATGGCCGCCGATGTCCGTCGCTCGGGGCGCGGCCGAGACCTCGGGGCTCCCGGCACCTGGCAGCAGCCACACCATGGGCGCGATCACCGCTTCCTGCGGCTGGCGGTGCCCCGCTCTGGGGACCGATCGCCATCGATGAGGAAGCCCACGAAGCGCCGCTGGGCCAGCGTCTTGAGGTACGCGAGCAGCGACACTTCGGCCTCCTTCCGGTTGAGCTTGTACTTGGCGCTCAGCGTTTCGATCATCTGCCGCACGGTGTTGTGGCCGTCGCACATCTGCCACACTTCGGTCCCGACTTCGTCCAGCGTGATCGTGCGCCTGCGCGGGATATAGAAGAACCTGGACAGCAGGCGGACCTTCCAGGTCTCCTGACGGATGACCGTGATCCGCACCTCACCGCGCTCGTTCTGCTCCCACTCGACCGCCTGATTGCGCGCCGGCCGCGAGTTCAGCATGGCCGCGCGGTTCAGCTTCGGTCGGTTCCTGGTGGCAAAGATACCCATGGGCAACTCGGTCGGTCAGGTCGCCGCCCTCTCCCGATCTCCGGAAACGGTGGTCCACGATGCAGATCTTGTTGCTGTCCCGGCAATGCCACACCAGGCCATCGGTGAATACCCGCTGGCGCGGATCGATCCAGGGCAGCGGCCGCAGCAGCTGCCGCCAGCGACTCCGCGGACGGCCGCGCACGCGCAGCCCCTCGTGCCCGTGCACCGGCTGCGCCTCGGACTCCACCACGAGGTCGCGCAGTTGGCGGCGGCAGAACACCGGGTACCAAGCCGCCAACGGTTGGCCGCGCAACAGAGTCTCCGCCATGCTGAGCCGTTCGACGCAGCAGGACTCACGGCCGCGCGCGAAGGTCAGCTTGATGTGGCCCGACTGCAGCTCGTGCGTCTCCAGACGCAACGCGGCCGGCATGGTGAAGCTCAGGCCGAAGACCGACCAGAACCATTCGTCGGCACCGCTGTCGTCCCGCAGGGAAGCCATCACCGCGCGCACCACAGGCTTCAGCCGCTCGCCGCTGCGGCACAGCACCCGCACCAGGATGATCCGGTCGGGCCGCGTGCGCACGACCAGATTGTAGGCCTGGTAGTCCGCCCGCCAGGAAAAGGCCTCGTGCTCGTGGCCCTCCAGCCAGGGCGCCTCGCCCAGAAATGCTGCCTGCCGCTGCACCGCCAAATCCAGGCCGGTCTTGGCGGCTCGCTTTCTCAGTCCCTCCAGGTACCGGTCCACCAGCGCGCCGAGCGGCAGGGTCATACCCGGTTTGGCCGTGCGCCATTCGATCTCGGCGCGCACGATCTCGGCGTCGTCCAGCCGCACATAGCCGCTCTCCGGCCCCCCATCCAGCCGGCCGAGGTTCCAGTCTTCGGGGACGCGCACCCGCACCCCCTGCCAGCCGAAATCGGTCCAGCGCGCCTCGGCGGGCATCTCAGAACACCAGCACGGAGACCGATTTCTGGATCAGCGCGATGGCGATCGAGGCCATTCCCATCAGCGCCATCCCCGCGGCGAACCCGACCGCCAGGATGGGGGCGTACAACCGCCACTGCCGCTGGCCGTACTTGCGCCAGAAATAGTACCGAGCCAGCAGCGCTCCGACCATTTCGGTCAGCATCATGTGGGGGATCATGGTCAGCGCCCGCACGTAGCCGAACACCATGAGCACAGGCAGCCCCAGCAATGACAGCAGGATGAACATGCCCAATCCGGTGATCGTGCCGGCGCCGATGATCTTCAGGTTGATCGCTCGGAACAGCCACGGCTCGTCGGTCGAGCGCTGGATCCACGGGCTGGTGAAGTTCGGGTCGGTGTCGATGACGAACAGATACTGCCAGCCCTCGGGCAGGGGTTCTCGGGCCCGCACGTGCAGCACGGGCCGCGAGTCGCGCATCACGTCACCCGGTGCCTCGGGCCCGAGGATCTCCAGGGCGGGACCGGTGATGTTCGCCTCCCGCTCCGCTCCCGAGGCTCCCAGCGGATGGGGCGGCAATTCGGGCTGATCGGGGCCGAAGTGCGTGTAGAAACGCCGGACCTCGGTCCATGGACCCGCCTGTCCCCGTTTGCCGTCCGACTCCAGCCACTCCGGGTCCACGGCGCGCACGCGCCAGTGCCACCACTCGTGATCGATGAGGTTCGCAGGCGCCCACCGAGCCTCGTCTCGAGCCGGGCTCACGGTGAGCTCGGACTTCATCGTGCCGGTGTACCAGATGCAGGTCTGCAGCGCGCGCAGGCGCCACATGAGCTGAGCGTACGGGTACGACGCCGACGGCACGGGCGCCAGCTTCCAGATATAGGCCGAATACAGGAACGTCGTGAACAGCACGATCGGAATCATGAAGACTTCGGCCTTCACGATGCTGGTGAACTTGGTGCCCGTAAGCTCGATCTCGCGGAATTTCTGCGTCTGCGCCCCGTAGTTCCCCAGTGGGAACGGGATGAACCAGATGTCCACCCCCCGGTACCCGGAGAGGATGATGGTGGCTTCGCGGATGAAGGGGATGGATACCGTCTGGCCGACCATGCCGACCAGCCGCGAGTTGACGAAGGACTGCAGAGGCGTGAACACGAAGCCGAAGAAGATGAAGAACCAGATGAACCGCCCGAATCCCGGCAGCAGCAGGGCCGCGATCAGGATCAGACAGGCGGTGGCCACCGAATACAGGGCCAAGGCGATCCACAGCGAGAAGTCGCCGCGCCCCGGCGGTGGTTCCAGCGTCCGGCGGATGCCGGTGAGCTTGGCCTCCGCCTGGGCGGCCTGCACGCCGCGTATCACCTGGTAGATCCCGATGATGGCGATGGCGATGGTCACGCCGATGCCGAAGCTCATCCAGAAATCCACGCTGTTGACGAAGAACGTCTCGACAGCGCCCATGCCCGGCTGCCAGATCTTCAGCAACCCGTACTTGTAGAGGATCGGGTTCATCAGGGCGTTGGTGACCACGCCCAAGAAGGTGCCCAGAACCCCCCAGAAGGGCATCACCAAACCGGCGAAGATGGGCCCCAGGTGAGCCGTGAACCCCAACGGCGTGGCCGGGATGAAGTTGCCGGTGATCTGCGTGAAATCGATCCACGGGATGGGGATCAGTTGGATCGGTTCGGTCAGCAGGGCTCCGGTAATCGCCGGAATGCCCACGTAGATCGTGCCGAAGACCAAGCCGATCATGGCGCCCGAGGAGAACACCCGCCACCGCCAGGTCTCCTCTCCACTGGAGCTCTCGGCCAGCGCGGTGGCGCCCTGCGCTGCTACCGGGGCGAAGGGAAACGGCAGGCGCTCGTAGTCCGAGTTCACGCGAAAGAGGGCGTACGACATGGTGAACCAGGACACGTGCGAGATCACGACCCCGGCCACCAACAGCACGATCGGCAGAATCCAGTCGGGGTGCAGGAACGTGCGGGCGGCCAGCGCAGGCGAATCGGCCGGAGGGGCCCACCAAGTCGGGATCAGCTTGGAGATGCCGAACTGCTTGGCGGCGGGCGACTGCACCAGATACTGCGGCCACAGCAGCCCGTCGAAGGTGCCGTGTTCCGCCGCGATGAGCCCCGAGGCAACGTAGTACAGCAGGTAGATCTCCTGCCGTTTCAGGGTGATGAACGCTCTCTTGGTGACTTCCGCGAAGAGGATGATCGTGACCCATTCGGCTGCGGCCCCCAGGCTGCCACCCACCATCAGATTCAGGTACATGTTCCCCGGAATCATGATGAAGGCGACGAAGAGCACGCCGAGAATCGCTGGCTTGGTGAAGCCGTCTTCGTACTGCGACGGCGCCTCCAGCAGATTCCGGTAGTCCTCGATCTCCTGGTTCGGGTTGTAGCCCTTCCGTCGTAGCACTACCCGCCTCCCTCTAGGCGTTCACCACCGCCCGCGTGCCGGCGAGGATCTCTTCGCCCTGAGCGCGATACCCCGCCTTGGACTCCGGGTCCACCGTGCGCCAGATGAGGAACTGCTTCCGGATCACGTTCATGAAACGCTGGTTCACGCGCCGCCAGGAGGCTTCCTCGCCGCTGAGCCGCCGGATCTGCAGCGTGATCGCGTAGAGATTGTGCTCCGGCTCCGGAGTTGCGCGGAAGATCACGTGCTGGCTCACCCCAAGGTCGAACGGCGCCAGCCAGATGTTCATCGAGATGCTGTATCCCTCGCCGTGAGGCGACGCGAACCGGTCTAGCTTGGCGCCATCGGTGTAGAAGGTCCCGATGGACTCCTCGCTGTAGGAGTCGAAGTAGCCGATGAGGAAGACCGACAGCCCCAGCACCTCGTGTCCGCTGACCGTGAACGGGAACTCGAAATTCCACTCGTCGCCTTCCGGCGGCGGCAGCTTCCACTTCCGCGTCACATCGGGCACCGCCATCTGCGAGGCCTTGCGCGCCGGGTAGACCGTGGACAGCAGCACCACCGCCATCACCAGGATGCAGGAGAATACCGCAGACAGCGACGAGTAGTTCAGAGTGAAGCCGCTGAGCAGGTCGAGCTCGATGAGGATCTTGGCCACGGTCTGTCCAGCGAGGTAGCCGGCCACCACCCCCAGCACCGAGTACACGCACGACTCGGCCATGAACAGCCAAGCGATGTGTCCAGGCGCCAGGCCCACCGACGAGTAGATGCCGATCTCGCGGAAGCGCTCGTACACGCTTCCCATCATCGTGTTGAGCACGATCAGAGCCGCGATCAGGATGGGCACGAAAAGGTTGGCCATGCCGGAGAACGAGGTCATGCCGAGCGAGCTGTAGATCGAGACCCGGATGAATTCGTCGCCTTCTTCCTTGATGCCGGCGAACAGGGTCACAGCCAGCCGCGACAGGAACTGCTCGATCTGCTCGCGCTCGTCCACGTCTTCCCTGAAGCGGACGGCCACCGACTGCAGCGGATTGCCGCTGCCGATGTTGCGCAGCGTCTGGTACGGGACGATCAGCACGTTGGCCGGCTCGAGATGCACGAAGGGCTTGATCACCACCTTCGCATCCTCCAGCCCTTCCTTCTCGCGCCGCTCCTCTTCGGCCATCTCCTGGACGGCCTGGCCGCCGGTGACGGCGAAATCGGCCGGGGTCAGGATCTCGTCGTCCAGGTCCTTCAAGTCCTTCATCTTCTTGGAGTCGATGACGCCGATGACCGTGAACAGCTCGCCGAAGACGCGTATCTGCTCCTCGCCCATGCGGTCGAGGCTGATGTCCAGCTTCGTCGGCCCGATCATGTCGTTGGGCAGGATGCAGACGTTCCCATCGCCCGGTTCGAACCACCGGCCCGCGATCAGCGCTCGATCGAGTCCGGTCACCTCGCGCTCGGCGGGCGTCAGTCCCAGAACTCCCAGGGCATTATGGGACCTGTCGCCGTGCTTCATCTTGATGTACGCCTTGGTGCGGTTGTTGTACCAGCTCCGCGGCGCCACGTACCCCAGGTCGTGGAAGGTGCTGAGGGCGTACTCCAGGACGGAATCCTCCAGCGGATTCCAGGCCTTGCTGCGGATCATCATGCCCTCGTACAGGCCCTCGTTGTCGCGCTCGATCTGGCTGAAGCGCAGCGTCGATTGGATCGAGGTGAACGAGAGCACCGTGAACGTCAGCAGCAGCAGCGTGATGAAGGTCAGCGCCGTGCGCAGCTTGCGCCGCTTCATGTTGGAGATGCCCAAGCTGAACGCGGCCAACGAGGCGCTGGAACGGCTGACGTCCGTGTCGTGGATGATCGCCACCTCGGTGCGCAGCTTGCGCATCTGTTCGTTGAAGCGCCCCGAGATGATCGACATCACCAGCACGGCCAGAGCCAGGATGACGAAGGCGAGGAGGATGACGAACGGGTTGGAGAGCTGGAAGGCCGGATGGACCAGCCAGAGGATCACCCAGATCACCAAGAAGACCCCGACGAAGCCGATGATCTGGTTGTTGATCGTGGCCGCTGTGATCAGGAGCCGCTCGGCGAAGTAGGCGCACGGGATGACCAGGGCCATGAAGAAGATGATGCCCTGGATGACGTCGTTTTGCGTGGACTTGACGTCCGGATAGGCCCGCGACTCCAGCCCGATGGCCGACCGCGTCCGGCGCACGAACTCGCTCCAGCGTCGCTCGGAAGCGGCTCGCTCGGCTGCGTCCAGCTGCTCGCGGGCCCGTCGGTGGAGGTTGGTCAGGCGATGGTTCTCGATCCCGAAGCTCTGCAGCTCCCGCATGCGCGCTTCGTCCAGATTCCACATGTCGCGGGCAGCCAGGTACGTGGTCCGCGCGAACGACGTCCCGGGCTCGATGAGGTACCCCCGCCCCAGCGCCGTGTACTTGTCAGCGGTGGCCTCGGAGTTGAGGAGGAGGTAGCGGAAACCCAACAGCCCGGCCCCCAGCCCAGCCTTGATCCGGTTCTCGCGGCGCGCGAACAGCACTCCGTACGGCTCGCTGAGAGCCGACGGCCCCTCGCCGATCGTGTACCCGTATTCCACCGGCGCCGTGTTCGTCTCGTCGAAAATCGTGATCTGCGAGAGCTTGGTCAGGTAACGCGGATCGACCAGATCGAACAGGTTGTAGGCGCGACACGGGAACAGCACGATCTGCCATTGCTTGTCGCGCCAGTCCATGGCGATCCGCAATGGGTAGGCCTTGGCTCCCTGCTCGCCGCGGTCCGGGGCGTAGGTGATCTGCCCCGTCGCCGGATCCATGTAGTAGCCCTCGACCTGGACGGTGTTGACCCGGATCCGGTTGACATAGAACGCACCCTGATCGTCGACGATCTCGTAGTACTCGCCGCGGACCCCTTTGTAGGAGGTCTTCCTCCCGTTGCGGATCACCCCCACCGCGCCGGTGCGCGGCAGATCCGGGATGATGCTCCGGCGCGGGAAGACCATGGTGCGCGCCTTCAGCGACCGGAGGGTGTCCTTGAGCCGCATGCGGAAATCCGGGAACAGTTCCGGATCCTCCAGGGCCATGTGCAGCATGCCCGCCAAGACCTGGATCTGCTTGGCCAGATTGTCGCAGCGAACGCGCTCCAAGCGGTCCAGGGGCGTATCCACGACGAAGCGCGCGTCATTGACGGTGACGAACGCCAGCGCTGGCGTCCCCGTGTCCAGCACCAGCTCGCTGTTGACCGAAATCTCGCCCGGCACGAACGTGGACCAGCTCATGCCGCCTTCGGGGCTGATGCCGTTGACCAGCACATCGTCGGGGTTGTACCCGAGCTGCTGGCTCACCTCGCGCGCGTACGCCATGAAGTTCTTGCCGAACGGGGCGAAGTAGCGCTTGTAGTAGAAACTGGTATTGCTGTTCCACACCCCCAGTTCGTCGGTCTGGGTGGACAGATCCAAGGAGATGAACAGCTTGACGGCCAGCGAATCCACCTTCGGCGCGACCCACTGGCGATACAGCTCCAGGCGCAGCTTGTCGTCCTTTCGCAGAGCTCGCACCAGGGCATCCTGACCCCGGAAACGGCGTCCGGCGAACACCAGGTCGCCGCCCTCTGGCTGCACCAGCCGCGACGCCACCGCGTCCTCGGCCACGTGCCGCACCAGCACCGAATCACCGTCGGCGATGTGGCGGACCAGCGCCTCTTTGCCGGTGAACTCCTCGCGACCCACGCGGTACACGACGCCGTCCTGCTGGATCATGTCCCTGAGCAGCGCTGCCTCCACGACCCGGCGCACCACCATGCGCTCGACGAACGGGCTCTCCTGGCGCAGATAGCGCTGGATGAAGTCATCGATGCCGCGCATGGCCAGATGGTGCGCCGAGGTCGCCAGGAAGACCACGGTGCGCGCCGGCGGATGCGCTCGGAAGTACCGCGCTAGCTCGATCAGGCCGGTGATCCCGGCCGCCTGTTCGGCTCCGGGACTGAGCCCCGGCACCACGGACATCGCGTCGTAGTAGGACTCGAGGACTACCACATCCTGTCGCAGGATCGGGTCGTACCCAGGAATGGTGCCGAGGATGTTCCAGGCCGGACGCCGCTGCCAGTCCATCCGGTACTCGACGTGCACCGGCAGTTGCCCATCCGGGCTGACCGCCAAGCGCTGCCGCAGCTCGAGCCCATGCTCCTTGCCCACCCAGAAGCGCGGCAGGTCCAGGGGCATGCTGAGGAACTTGCGCTCTCCCTCCAGATACACGGTGGAATCCGGCTCGATGAAGACGATGCCGGCGGCGCCCAGGTACCCACAGTTGAGCCACGCGTCGGCCGTGTTGAAGTCCAGCAACACGAACGCCCCATCGATCTGCTGGCCATCCAGCGCCGTGTACGAGCCGTCATGGCCGTCGATCAGGAGCGCCTCCACGCCTCCCTCGGGCAGGGTCGAAGTCTTCACCAGATTCGGCCACAGGCCGTGGATGGGAATCTCGACCTGGCCGTCCTTGAGCCGCAGGCGTCCCGCGGCTGTCTCCATCGGCACCGAGACATCGTACTCGTGCACGGTGACATCCTGGAGGCCGATCTGGCCGAACACGTCGCGGATGTACCGCGCCGCCGCGTCGGCGCCGGGATATCCGGCCACGCGCGACTCGTGCCGCGCGAACTCGGCCAATGTCTGCTGGACCCGCTCTACGGGTACGGCGACGCGGAGCTGGGCGAAGTCCACCTCGGCACGAACGGGAGCCGCCGCCACCGCGATCAGCAGCAACCCCGCGAGCGCCAGGCGCTTGCTCACGGACAGGCCCATGCCAGTGTCCCTCCGGAAGTAGACCTAGATCCAGAAGACGACGTTATCCGTCATCCCGGTGAAGTAGTCGATGATCAGCCAGGCGCCGGCGACGACGAACTGCCCCATGATCAGCCCGAGAAACAGCGGCCGCGTCCGCCGGTACAGGGACGGCCCACCGTATTTCATCACCACCAACTTGATCAACCACGCCAGGAAAATACTAAACCACAGCTCGTCCATCAGCCACACGGCGGCGATGGGAAAGCCTATCGGGTGCAGAGGCCACCACAGGAGGTGATGCCGGGCGAGCATCAGCCCGGCCATCATGGCCCCACCCACCACGGTGTGCACCAGACCCGCCCAGTTGGCGGTGGTCGGAGTGGCCAGCAGCGTGGCGATGTACTCGAACGGCGCCCGCGTCCCGCCTCCGAAGAACCAGCCGTTGAGATTGATCCCGCCGTACCCGTACGCCAGCTTCAGGATGACCCAGATCGAGCCGGCCAGGCTGACGGCGATGGCCAGCGCGATGGCCCAGAACAGGGGCCTGAGGTTCTTTCCCAGATCCTCGCTCAGCTTGAGCCCGTGGGCCACCGAAGCCATGACGAAGGTGCGGATATCAGCAGCCCAGACATAGGTGTAGGCCATGGCCACCATGCCCGGCGCCCCGAGCGCGCTGGAGCCCACCGCGGACGTGACGACCGACGAGGAGATCATGGGCCCCACGGCGGTGGCCACTCCGCTTTCCACGACCACGCGCGTCAACCCGACGAAGATCAGCACCGCCATCAGCAGGGTCGCGACAGCCGCCCACGCCGGCAGGCCCGTCAGCCACA
>Ga0067045_1002962_pt1 | contig 35053 bp, 47 predicted proteins | sample TerdegcTABiofilm_FD_59184 | JGI IMG/M metagenome (GOLD analysis project Ga0067045, IMG submission 59184) | Combined Assembly of (Gp0054472, Gp0054536) Wastewater bioreactor microbial communities from Singapore -Terephthalate degrading...
GGGATACCCCCGCAGCCATGAAATCCGCCGGGCCGGGCGCCAGACTCCGCATTCTGGTCCGGTTGGCGCCGCCCCGGTAGCAGCGGGCCTCCATGGCCGTGGCGAGTTCCTCCGCGCGCCTCAGTGCCCCGGCAAAAAGCGGCACAAACAACGGCAGCAGGCTCCTGGCCCGCCCCAGCGCCCCCCCGGCGCTGAACCCGGCGCCGCGGGACTGCTGCGCCTTCATCACTGTCTCTGCCTCAGCCAGCAAAGTCGGTACAAAGCGCAGGGCTATAGTCATCATCATGGCCAGCTCGTGGGTAGGCGCGCCTATGCGCTTAAAAGGCGAAAGAACGCTTTCAAGGCCGGCGGTGAGGTTAACCGGGGAAGTGGTCAGAGTGAGCAGTGAAGTTACTAAAATAAGCAGCGCCAGCCGCAAGAAAATCTGGCAGCCCGCCTCCAGCCCCTCACGTGTAATCTTTAACACCCCCGCCCCGAGCAGCACCTCGCCCGGCGTGAACAATACCTGAACCAGAAATGTGATCGCCAGAATCACCCGGAGCGAGCGCAGCCCGCTCAACAATATCCTGGCGGGAAGCCCGGAAAGGAGCATTGCCGCGGCAGTAAATACCGTCATCAGGGCAAAACCGTACCAGTTTTTCACCAAAATAACGGCGGCCGCCGCCGCCAGCACGCAGATCACCTTGGTCCGGGGATCAAGGCGGTGCAAAGGAGATTCAACCGGGATAAACTGACCAAAAGTTATGCCGCTTAACATACATCTGTCAACCCGTTAATTCGTATTTTGTGTGAGCATCCTGGCGATTTCGCCGGCCGCTTCACCGGCGGTGAGCATATCGGTGCGTACCTGCTTGCCCCTGGCCCGCAATTCGAGCATCAAAGCCACCGTCGCCGGGACATCCAGCCCCAGGGCGCGTAGCTCACCGGCCCTGCTGAAAATCTCCCGCGGCGTGGCCTCCATAGCGAGGCGGCCTTTATGCAGCACGGCCACCCGCCCGGCCAGCCGGGCCACCTCTTCCATACTGTGGGTAACCAGCACCACTGTGGTCCCCCGCTCCACCCGGAGGCGGTCAATACGGTCCATCAACTGCCTCCTGCTTAACGGGTCCAGGCCGGCCGTAGGCTCATCGAGCACAAGCACTTCCGGCCGGAGGGCCAGCACTCCGGCTATGGCCGCTTTTCTGCGCATCCCCCCGCTCAACCGGAAGGGGGACATCTTCCCCACCCTGTCCGGATCAAGACCGGCCAGGCGCAGCGCGTCCGCGACCCGCTCGCTTACCTCCTCCTTGCTCAGGCCCATATTTCTAGGGCCGAAAGCGACATCGTCAAAGACCGTTTCCTCAAAGAGCTGCTGTTCAGGCTGCTGAAAGACCAGGCCCACCTTGCGCCACAGCTCCCTGCGCGAACTCCGGTCTGAAACGTCAACACCGCACACCCGGACCTGCCCGCTGGTGGGAGCCAGGATACCGTTAAAATGCTGGACCAGAGTGGATTTGCCGGAGCCGGTGGCCCCGACCAGCGCGTAAAAATCGCCTCTGTGGATCTCGAGCGAAATACCGTCCAGCGCGGTCACCTCAAATGGCGTGCCGCGCGAGAAAACATGAGTCAGGTTTTCAACCTTTATAACCGGCATAGATAAGACACCATGGCCTCAACAGTAAGGATGTTATCCGGCACTAAAAAGCCCCGCCTTCTCAGGCAGCGGGCAACTTCAGCGGCAACTGGCAGCTCCAGCCCCAGTTCCTGCAGCAATTCCCCGTCAGCGAATACTTCGGCCGGGGATCCCGACCGCACCGTCCTGCCGCCGGACATAACGGCAACCCTGTCCGCCGCCGCGGCCTCGTCCATATTGTGAGTAAGCAAAACCACCGTGATGCCCCTCTGGCGGTTCAGCCGGATCAAGGTATCCATCAACTCGCGGCGGCCGGTTGGATCAAGCATGGCTCCTGGCTCGTCGAGCACCATGCAGTCCGGCTGCATAGCCAGTATGCCGGCAATAGCCAGCCTCTGCTTTTGCCCGCCGGAGAGCAGGTGCGGGGCGTGATTCCGGAAGCCGGACAGCCCGGCCAGATTTAAGGCTTCATCTACCCTGGCCCGTACCTCTTCCGGGGGCAGGCCGAGATTCTCCGGGCCGAAGGCCACGTCTTCCTCCACCAGCGAGCTGACGATCTGGTTGTCCGGGTTCTGAAAGACCATCCCTACCCGCCGCCGGATCTCCCACAGGTTTTCCGGCCGGCGGGTGTCCATGCCGTCAACCAGGACCTCGCCTTCAGCCGGGATGAAAAGGGCGTTCATGTACCTCGCCAGGGTGGACTTTCCCGAGCCGTTCGGCCCGACCAAAGCGAGGAATTCACCCTTTTTTATTTCCAGGTCGACTCCTGACAGGGCCACCTGCTCTGAAGGCCCGCCGCGGTTGTAAACATGCGAGAGTCCTTTAATTTTGATAAATGCTGGCTTCACCTGCTACACTAATTCCAGGAGGACCATTTTCGCAGCATCACCGCGGCGGTGGCCAAGCCTGACGATCCGGGTGTAACCGCCCGGCCGGCCGGCATACCTCGGCGCGATCTTATCGAACAGCTTGCGCACTACTTCTTCCTCATAGAGATACGCCAGCGCCTGGCGGCGGGCTGCAAGGTCGTTCTTTTTAGCCGTTGTGACCAGCCTCTCGGCAATGCTCATCACTTCTTTGGCTCTGGCTTCAGTGGTGTTGATCCGCTCGTCCCGGAAGAGGGAAGTGACCAGATTCCGCAGCATGGCTTTCCGGTGGCCGGTGTTTACTCCTAACTTCTGGTAGCCCATCTCAAATCCCTCCCTTACTCGTCACTCTTTTTCAGTATAAGGCCCAGCTCGCGCAGCTTATTGACTACTTCCTCCAGCGATTTCTTGCCAAGGTTTCGCACTTTCATCATATCTTCTTCGTTGCGCTGGATCAGCTCTTCCACCGTATTGATCCCGGCCCGCTTCAAGCAGTTATATGACCGCACGGACAGGTCCAGCTCTTCGATGGTCATTTCCAGAACCTTGTTCTTTCGCTCCTCCTCTTTTTCCACCATGATCTCAACGTCATTTGCCGTCTCGGTCAGCCCGATAAAGAGGCGCAGGTGCTCGCTGAGGATTTTTGCCGAAAGGCTGATCGCCTCGTCAGGCCTGATGCTCCCGTCAGTCCAGACTTCAAGAGTCAGCTTGTCGTAGTCGGTTATCTGCCCGACGCGGGTGTTTTCCACAGTATAGTTGACCTTGCGCACCGGCGTGAAGACAGAGTCCACCGGGATTACTCCGATAATGTGCTCGCCCTTCTTGTTGCGCTCCGCCGAAACATAACCGCGCCCCTTGGAAGCGGTGATTTCCATGGACAGCCTGGCATTGCTGGCCAGGGTGGCTATGGTAAGGTCCGGGTTCAATATCTCCACATCAGCGTCACTGATAATATCCCGGGCTTTTACCTCCCCCTCAGTGTTTGCTTCTATCCGCAAAATCTTTTCTTCATCGGTGTGAATTTTCAACCTGAGGCTCTTGAGGTTCAGGATAATATCCGTAACATCTTCCACTACTCCCGGTATAGTCGAAAATTCATGCAGCACCCCGCTAATCTTGACCGAAGTCACCGCGGCGCCCGGCAAAGAAGAAAGCAGGATGCGGCGCAAGGAATTGCCGAGGGTAATGCCGTAACCCCTTTCCAGGGGCTCTACTTTAAACTTGCCGTAAGTGTGATCGTCGTTCATTTCAACGACTTCGATTTTAGGTTTTTCAATTTCCAGCACAGACGTCTCCCTCCTTTTTGGCGGTCAGCAGCTGGCAGGCGGCTGACGGCCAACGACCAAAATGGCCTACCTGGAGTAAAGTTCCACAATCAAGTGTTCCTGGACGGGAGCGTCTATTTGATCCCGTGCCGGGAGAGCCGCTACCCGGGCGCTGGCCTGGTCGGCGTCAAATTCGAGCCACGCGGGAGGGGTGTGGTCGGCTGCCCGCTCCAGCAGCTCTTTAATCCTGGGCGATTCTTTGCTTTTTTCCCGGACGGAGATCACATCGCCCGCCCGGAGCAGATAAGAAGGAATGTTCACCTTGCGGCCGTTAACGGCAAAGTGCCCGTGCCGCACGAGTTGCCTGGCCTCGTTCCGTGACGCCCCGAGGCCCAGGCGGTAGACGACGTTGTCAAGCCGCCTTTCCAGCAAACGCAGCAGGTTCTCGCCGGTGATGCCCGGCTGCCGCTCGGCCTTCTCAAAATAGCGCCTGAATTGACCTTCCAAAATACCATACATGCGGCGGGCTTTTTGTTTTTCTCTCAGCTGCAGGCCGTACTCCGAAACCTTCTTGCGGCCCTGGCCGTGCTGCCCCGGCGCGTAATTCCTGCGGTCAATGCCGCATTTCGTCGTGTAACAGCGGTCGCCTTTAAGGTAAAGCTTCAGCCCTTCCCGGCGGCAAAGCCGGCATACCGGCCCTGTATATCTAGCCATACCAGCGCACCTCCTTAAACTCTCCGGCGCTTGGGCGGCCGGCATCCGTTGTGGGGAATTGGCGTAACATCTTTGATCAAACTGACCTCCAGCCCTGCCGCCTGAAGCGAGCGGATAGCCGCTTCCCGGCCGGCGCCCGGTCCCTTGACCATCACTTCTACTGATTTCATGCCGTGTTCTATGGCATCCTTAGCAGCGTTTTCCGCCGCCATCTGGGCGGCAAAGGGGGTGCTTTTCCGGGAACCTTTAAAGCCTACCCCCCCGGCGCTGGCCCAGGATATGGTGTTGCCTTTAGGGTCGGTAATGGTAACTATGGTATTATTAAAGGTGGATTTGATATGCGCTACACCTGATTCTACGTTCTTGCGTTCACGTCTTTTCGTTCTGGCTACGCGACGCGCCATTTAATAACCTCCTTAACCCTATTTTTTCCTGCGAACGCCGACGGTCTTGCGCGGTCCCTTGCGGGTTCTGGCGTTGGTCTTGGTCCGCTGGCCCCGTACCGGCATGCCGCGGCGGTGCCTCAGCCCCCGGTAGCAGCCAATCTCAATCAGGCGCTTAATATTTAAGGCTATTTCCCTGCGCAGGTCGCCTTCAACTTTATAGTTCTTTTCAATAACCTCACGCAGCCTGTTTATTTCATCCTCGGTCAGGTTTTTGACACGGGTATCGGGGTTCACATTGGTCTGAGCCAAAATTTTCTGTGACGTGGGCTTACCAATGCCGAAAATATAAGTGAGGGCTATTTCGACCCGTTTATCCCTTGGTAAGTCGACGCCTGCAATTCGTGCCATGAATTTTCTACACCTCCTGGTTTTACCCCTGGACCTGCTTATGTTTTGGATTCTCGCAGATTATCATAACTTTGCCCTTCCTGCGGATTACCTTGCACTTTTCGCAGATGGGCTTAACGGATGGCCTAACTTTCACCGCAAACCCTCCTCATTCGGTTGTCAGTTGTCGGTAGTCGGTAGTCGGATTGTTTGTTGGAATTCGGCTTTGCCGAATTCCTCCTTAATCCGGTAGTCGGTTGTCAGTTGTCGGTCCTCGGATTGCTTGTTGGAACTGGCTACGGCTTTACTTGTATCGATAAACGATCCGCCCGCGGGTTAAATCGTATGGAGACAGTTCAACCGTCACCCGGTCGCCGGCCAAAATCCGGATAAAGTTCATCCTGATCTTGCCGGACACATGCGCCAGCACTTTATGGCCGTTCTGGAGTTCCACCCGGAACATGGCGTTCGGCAGCGGCTCGATGACGGTTCCTTCGGCCTCAATAACATCATGCTTTGACATCAGGTTATTGATCTACCTCCTCAAATTAAGATGAACACTTGTTAATAATATCAGTAAGACCCTTGAGTTCTTTCCGGATGTCCTCGTTGGTTATCCTTTTGCCTTTCAATGCTTTATCTGAAACTATACCGGCAATAACTTCGAAAAAATTCAGGTGTTTTACATTTTTTCGCTTGGGATTTTCTACCTTTCGCCCTTCTCCATCGGCCACCCGCACCATGGATTGACTTTCAACTTTCACAACCAGGTAAAATTTCCCTCTATCCCGGCCTTTAATTGAACTGACCAGATGCCCGATCTGCACCGCGTTCAGGCCGCCGTCTGCCGGCTGCCGCCGGCCGGCTTCCTGCAGGCTGCTGTCAGTCAATACTGGCTTCGCCATCCATTTCCCTTCCCTTCATGATTCGGAAAACAGTTACCGGCATAAAGTACATCTTTACTGACTAACGTCTGCCAACTTTTGTCAATATCTCCGGCTCACCTTCAGTAACGGCAATAGTATGCTCGAAATGGGCTGAAAGCTTTGAGTCCAAAGTTACCACCGTCCAGTTGTTCGAAAGAGTCCTCACTTCATAAGTGCCCATATTAATCATTGGTTCGATCGCTAATGTCATTCCTGCTTTCAACCTGGGGCCTCTCCCAGGCCTGCCAAAGTTTGGCACCTGCGGCTCCTCGTGCGGTCTGCTGCCAATCCCGTGTCCGACAAAGTCCCGCACCACTGAATAACCGTATCCCTCGGCGCAGGCCTGTATGGCATGGGAAACGTCAGACAGCCTCGCGCCTTCCCGGGCACGTTCGATTCCCTTATAGAGCGATTCCTCTGTAGCCTTTATAAGCTGCATAGCCTCGCTGCTGACCTCTCCTACAGGGATGGTAACGGCACTGTCGCCATAATATCCGTTTATTTCCGCGCCAATGTCAATACTGATAATATCCCCATTTTTTAACTTCCTTAAACTGGGAAACCCGTGCACCACTTCTTCATTCACCGACGCGCAAATGGTGTAGGGAAAACCGTACAGTCCTTTAAATGCCGGCCTGGCGCCGGAATCGACAATAAATTCCTCCGCCATCCGGTCCAGTTCCAGAGTAGGCACACCTGGTTTTACCGCCTTGCCTAGCTCCGCGAGGGTCCGGGCCACAACCCGTCCCGCGTCCCGCATATAGTTAAGTTCTTTTTCGGACTTGCAGGTAATCATTCACCCCACCTACTTTATAAATCCCTGGTAGCTGCGCATCAGCAGGTGCGATTCCAGCTGCTTCATAGTATCCAGGGCCACACCCACCACAATCAAAAGGGCAGTTCCTCCAAAATAGATGTTGGGTATTCTGGTGACCAGGAGCACAAAATTCGGCAGGATCGCTACCAGTGCCAGGAACACGGCTCCGGCCAGGGTTATCCTGTTCATCACCCGGCTGATGTATTCCGCTGTCGGCCGTCCCGGGCGTATTCCCGGTATAAAGCCACCGTATTTTTTAATGTTATCGGCCACGTCTGCCGGGTTCATAATAACGGCGGTATAAAAATAAGTAAATCCGATAATCAGAAGCGCATAAATAATGGTATGCGCCGCCGTCCCCCAGCCGAACCACTTCGTGTAAAACGCCGCAACCGCGCTATTGGAAAACCATTTTACCAGGGTTTCCGGAAACATCAGCAGGGAAGAGGCAAAAATGACCGGGATAACACCTGCCTGGTTGACCCGCAGCGGCAGGTGAGTGGTCTGGCCGCCGTAAACCCTGCGCCCAACCACACGCTTGGCATACTGGACCGGGATCCGGCGCTGCCCTTCCTGCACTGCCACCACGCCGGCGATCACCAGGCCGCCGATGACGACAAGAAGAATAATACTCAGAATATTGATGGTGCCCGCGTTCAGGTACTCAGCGACCCTTACTATCCCCGAGGGAACCCTTGAAACAATCCCGGCGAAGATTAACAGCGAAATACCGTTGCCGATTCCTTTCTCTGTGATCTGCTCGCCGGTCCACATCAGAAAAGTAGTCCCGGCAGTGATCGTGAGCGCGGTCATCAAATAAGAAGCCGGGCCCGGGTTTTGCAGCGACCCGCCGACTCCGATCACCATGCCCAGGCCCTGGATAAACGCCAGGACCACGGTGAGGTAGCGCGTGTACTGGGTAATTTTCTTGCGCCCTTCTTCGCCTTCTTTCGCCAGCCTCTCCAGGTGAGGGATAACCACTGTAAGAAGCTGCATGATAATTGAGGCGTTAATGTAGGGCGTGATGCCCATCGCAAAAACGGAAAAGTTTTTTAAGGCGCCGCCGGAAATAACATCGAAGAACCCGAAAATAACCCCGCTGCTGACCAGCTCGGAAAATCTCTCCGTGTTGACCCCGGGTACAGGAATATGAGCGCCCAGGCGGAAGATAAATATCATGCCCAGCGTGTACAGGAGCTTTGACCTCAATTCCGAGGCTTTCAGGGCGCTCATTACGTTTTCCAGCAATTAAATCACCTCTGCTTTACCGCCGGCAGCAACGATCTTTTCTTCGGCCGACTTGCTGAAAGCCTGGGCCCGCACAGTCAGGGATTTTTCCAGGCTGCCTTTCCCGAGTATTTTCACACCGTCTCCGGTCTTTTTAATCAGGCGGGCTGCAAGCAATGTTTCAGGAGTCACGGTGTCCCCGCTCTCAAAGCGGTTAAGCTCTGCCACATTGACAGCGATAATTTCTTTGGAAAATTTATTAAAAAAGCCACGTTTCGGCATGCGGCGCTGCAGCGGCATCTGCCCGCCCTCAAACCCGGGACGCACGCCGCCGCCGGAGCGGGCTTTCTGACCCTTATGGCCGCGGCCGGCCGTTTTGCCCAGACCGGAACCGATCCCCTGCCCCTTGCGGGTGGGCTTGGGCCTCGCTCCGGGAGACGGTCTTAGTTCATGCAGTTTCACGGCGTCACCTCCTTAAGATTCCTGGGCCCGCTTTTCTACAACCTGCGGTTCCCCGTCTGTTATTTCCTCAACTTTTAACAGGTGAGAGACTTTATTAACCATGCCCCTTATCTGCGGGGTGTCTTCTTGTATCACCGAACGGTTCAATCTGGTCAGGCCAAGGGTGCGCACGGTAACACGCTGTTTTTCCGGACGGCCGATCAGGCTCTTGACCAGGGTTATCTTCAATTTGGCCACAACATTTCCCCCTTTTCTTCAGCGCGCTTTTGACAGCAGGAGCTTTTACCCCATCAGCTCCTCTACCGTCTTGTTCCGGAGGCGGGCCACTTCCTCCAGTGTCTTAAGGCTTTTCAACGCTTCCATAGTCGCCCGGACCATATTGTTGGCGTTATTGGATCCCAGTGACTTGGTAAGAATATCGCGCACACCGGCCAGTTCCAGGATTGCCCTGACCGGGCCGCCCGCGATAACACCGGTCCCCGGGGCGGCCGGCTTGAGAAGTACCTTGCCTGCTCCAAAATGCCCGATCACTTCATGGGGAATGGTTGTACCGGAAAGAGGTACTTTAATCAAAGATTTTTTCGCGTCCTCGATACCCTTGCGGATAGCCTCGGGAACCTCACCTGCCTTGCCCAGGCCGGCCCCGACATGGCCGTTGCCGTCGCCCACTACCATCAGGGCGGAAAANCTGAACCTCCGGCCGCCTTTCACAACCTTGGCCACCCTGTTGATATAAACCACTTTTTCAGTTGTTTCCAGCTTGTTCGCGTCAATCCTCGCCATCTATCCCCCTCCTTTCCTTAAAACTCCAGCCCGCCTGCCCGCGCTGCTTCGGCCAGGGCTTTGATCCGGCCGTGATAAATGTACCCGGCGCGGTCAAAAACAACCCGCTTGATCCCGGCTTCCAGAGCCTTTTTGGCCAGCAGCTCACCTACAGCAGCGGCCGCCTCCTTATTACCGCCCGACAGCAGCTTGCCTTTCAGTTCCGGAGACAGGGTAGACGCAGCCACCAGGGTTACTCCCCGGTCGTCATCAATTAGCTGAGCGTAAATGTTTTGGATGCTGCGGAAGACATTCAACCTTGGCCGGGCGGCGGAACCGCTTATTTTCTTGCGCACCCTGAAGCGCTTTTTTGCCCGCAGGGCCTTACGGTCGGGTTTGTTTAGCACTTAGGTCACTGCCTTTCTAAAATGTAAATGAAGTGATTTAAGTTACTGTTCTTTCCTACTTTTTGCCCTTGCCGCCGGCTTTACCGACCTTGCGCCTGACTTTTTCACCTTCATACCTGACACCTTTGCCTTTATAGGGCTCAGGTTCCCGGACTGCGCGGATAACCGCCGCCAGGGCCCCTACTTTTTCCTTGTCGATGCCCTTGACGCTGATCCTGGTCGGAGCCGGAACTTCAATCTCCAGTCCCGCTTCCGGTTCAATCTCCACCGGGTGGGAATAACCCAGGGCGAGCACCAGTTTGTTGCCCTGCTTAGAGGCACGGTAACCGACGCCGACCAGCTCCAGGTTCTTCTGGAAGCCGGCGGTAACCCCCACCACCATATTATTAATAAGAGTGCGGGTGAGACCGTGCAGCGACTTGTGCAATTTATCATCAGAGGGGCGCTCTACCCGCAACTGCCCTCCTTCGTATTTGACGATCATATCCCGGTGCAGCTCCCTTTCCAGCTGCCCTTTCGGGCCTTTGATCCGGACGCGGTTTCCCTCAATCTGAACATCTACACCGGCGGGCACCGGAACCGGTTGCCTACCAATCCTGGACATAAATTACACCTGCCATCTCTAAATGTATTCAAAACACCTACCATACGTAGCAAATTACCTCGCCGCCCAGGCCTTCTCTCCTCGCCCTTTTATCGGACATGAACCCTTTTGAAGTGGAGATGATAGCGATACCGAGACCGCCCAGGACTTTCGGAACATTATCCTTCCTGGCATACACCCTCAGCCCCGGCCTGGATATCCGCTTGAGGCCNGTGATCACTCTCTCTTTATTNGCNCCGTATTTCAGGTAAATCCTGATNATNCCCTGCTTGCCGTCGTCAATAAATTCATANTCCCTGACGAATCCTTCATCTTTCAGGATGTCGGCAATTGCCTTTTTAACTTTAGAAGCAGGCGCCTCNACTTTATCNTGATAAAATGTATTGGCGTTGCGGATCCGGGTNAAGAAATCTGCAATGGGGTCGGTCATAACCACGCGCAGCTACCTCCTTCCTGATTACCAGCTGGCTTTACGGATTCCCGGAATTTCACCCTTATAGGAAAGCTCCCGGAANCAGATCCGGCAGATNCCGAATTTTCTCATGTAGGCGTGTGGCCGCCCGCAAATCTTGCACCTGTTGTGCGCGCGCACAGCGAATTTCGGCGCCCGCATCGCTTTCAGAACCATCGATTTTTTAGCCACCAGCTTGCCTCCTTTTTTAGTCGTGGGTCGTTAGTCATGCTGCCCGGAACGGCATGCCCAACAACCTCAACAGTTCCCTGGCCTCTTCATCTGTTTTGGCCGTAGTGACAAAAATTATATCCATGCCCCGGATTTTATCGATTTTGTCGTACTCTATCTCCGGAAATATAAGCTGCTCGCGAATGCCCATGCTGTAATTTCCCCGCCCGTCGAATGACCTGGGGGATATACCCCGGAAGTCGCGCACTCTGGGCAGCGCGACGTTAAAAAGCTTGTCTACAAACTCATACATGCGGCCGCCGCGCAAAGTAACTTTGGCACCAATGGTCATCCCGGCGCGCAGCTTAAAAGCAGCGATGGATTTCTTGGCTTTTGTCGTAACCGGCTTTTGTCCTGTAATAGTCATGAGGTCATTTACAGCGGAATCAATGGCCTTAGAGTTCTGGATTGCCTCACCCACGCCCATGTTTATGACTACCTTTTCCAGCCTGGGAACCTGCATAATATTTTTATACCCGAACTTTTTTATCATTGCCGGTATTACGTCGTTCCTGTACTTTTCTTTCAATCTGGGCAATAAAACTACCTCCCTTCCTGGTAGTAAATCGTGGGCCGTAGGTCGTTAGATTGTTTGCGACTAACGACTTAAATTGCTTCCCCGCATTTTTTGCACACGCGCTCTTTTTCCCCGTTCTCGAGAATCCTTTTACCCACTCTGGTGGGCGCGTTGCATTTGTTGCAGAAGAGCATCACGTTGGAACTATGGATAGGGGCCTCTTTTTCCAAAATACCCCCCTGCGGTAGCTTCTGGGTGGGTCTTGTGTGGCGCTTAACCAGGTTTACGCCTTCGACGACCACCCGGCTTTTCGCCGGTATCACCGCTATGACCTTACCCTTTTTCCCCGCGTTTTTGCCGGTGATCACCAGCACTGTATCCCCTTTACGGACGTGCACCTTGGGATTGGCCATGTATTTCATGTCACCTCGCTAAATGTCTTTTCCTGCGTCCGATGCGTTAAATTACTTCCGGCGCCAGCGATATAATTTTCATAAATTCACGGTCTCTCAATTCCCTGGCTACCGGACCGAAAATACGGGTACCCCTCGGGCTCTTATCGTCCTTTATGATTACGGCGGCGTTTTCGTCGAACTTGATATAGGATCCGTCCGGGCGCCTCAATTCTTTTTTTGTGCGGACCACAACGGCCTTCACAACATCACCCTTCTTAACAACGCCGCCTGGCGTGGCTTCTTTTACGGAACAAACAATGATATCTCCCACGCCGGCGTAGCGGCGCAGTGACCCGCCCATCACGCGGATGCACATCAGCCTGCGCGCCCCGGTGTTGTCAGCCACGTTTAGCATAGACTGAACCTGAATCACAGCTGCAACCTCCTCACACTCCCAGCTTCCGACTGCTAAATCTGCTCGGCCCTATCCAGTATTTCAACAACCCGCCACCGCTTTTCTTTAGACAAAGGCCTGGTTTCCATAACCTTAACTCTATCGCCCACCCGGCAGGAATTCCCCTCGTCATGCGCTTTGAACTTCCTGGTGCGGCGAATGATGCGCTGGTACATGGGATGTCTGACCAGAGTTTCAACTGCCACAACCACGGTTTTATCCATTTTATCGCTTACCACCCTGCCGGTAAGAACCTTGCGCATTCCACGCTTCTCCATCAATCCTACCCCTTCCTTGACTGCGGGTACTTCACCGTTCCGGCGCGCAACGCCAAAATATGGCGGGGATCAGACGTCCCGGCACCCCGCTTTTAAAACTTATGCCCGCTGGATCCCCAGCTCGCGCTCGCGGATTATGGTCTTAACCCGCGCAATCCTGCGCCGGACTTCCTTCAGTTTCATCGGGTTATCCAGCTGTCCGGTGGCCATCTGAAATCTCAACTTAAAGAGCTCATCCTTGGATTCGTCCAGCTTTTTGTGAAGCTCGGCATCGGTTAACTCTCTGATATCTTTAACCTTCACTGACCTCACCTACTTCCCCGCGTTTAACAAACTTGGTTTTGATCGGTAACTTATGAGACGCCAAACGCATCGCTTCACGGGCCACTTCTTCGGAGACACCCGCCAGCTCGAACATAATCCGGCCCGGTTTTACAACGGCAACCCAGTACTCGGGAGTGCCCTTTCCAGAACCCATCCGTGTTTCAGCCGGTTTGGCGGTAATGGGCTTATCCGGGAATATCCTGATCCAGACCTTGCCTCCCCTCTTGATATGGCGGGTCATGGCGATACGGGCCGCTTCAATTTGCCTGTTGGTAATCCAGGCCGGTTCCAGGGCCTGCAGGCCGTAATCGCCAAAATTTACTTCCTTGCCGCCTTTAGCCTTGCCGGCCGTCCCGGGACGGTGCTGTTTGCGGTATTTAACCCTTTTCGGTATAAGCATCCCTATACGCCTCCTTCACCGGGCGCTGCCTTCCCTCCCCTGGCAGGGGTTTTTGGGGCAGCCTTTGCCTCCGGTAAAACTTCTCCTCTATAAATCCAGACTTTGATCCCAATCTTGCCGTAGGTGGTGTTTGCCTCAGCAAACCCGTAATCGATATCGGCCCTTAAAGTGTGGAGAGGCACCTTGCCCTCGCTGTACCATTCAGTGCGGGCAATTTCTGCGCCGGCCAGGCGGCCGCCGCAGGCAATCTTGATCCCTTTCGCCCCCATCTTCATGGACCGGGTCACCGCCTGCTTCATAGCCCTTCTGAATGCAACCCGCTTTTCGAGCTGTGCAGCCACATTCTCGGCCACAAGCTGGGCGTCGAGCTCGGGAACCTTGATTTCAACTATATTGATGCTGACCTGCTTGCCGGTCATCATTTCAAGCTGCTTGCGGAGGTTTTCCACTTCCATGCCGCCCCTGCCGATCACAATACCGGGCTTGGCAGTATGAATAAAAACCTTCACGCGGTTGGCCGCCCGCTCGATCTGGATGCGGGAAATACCTGCAACAAAAAGCTTCTTTTTAATAAACTTGCGTATTTTGAGATCCTCGTGCAAGAGTTCGGTATAGTTTTTTTTATCGGCAAACCACTTGCCTTCCCAATCCCGGATAATACCAATTCGCAGGCCCTTGGGATTTACCTTTTGCCCCACTAAAATTTACCCTCCTTTTGATCACCCACCACGACCGTAATATGGCTGGTACGCCTGCGCAAAATGTCCGCGCGGCCCATGGCCCGGGGCTGGTACCGCTTCAGGGTGGGGCCCTGGTCGACGTACGCGGCGGTAATAAACAGCTCGTCTTTATTTGCCTGCTGGTTGTGCTCGGCGTTCGCAGCGGCAGAATTGATTACCTTTGCAACCGCCTCCGAGGCCCGCTTGGGTGTGTACTTTAAAATAGCCAGTGCTTCTTGAATTTTCTTGCCCCGGATCAGGTCCACCACAACGCGCACCTTTCGCGGAGAGATCCTGATATATTTGGCTGTGGCCTTAGCTTCCACAGATTATTTACCCCCTTCGTTCAGATGCCGGTCCAATATAGCCGGAGACCGCTGCGGGATTTAAAACTACCGGCGCGGGCTCCCTGTTTCCGGCTGCTATTTCAGCGCTGTAGACCTTTCCGTATGGTGGCCATGCCCTCTAAAAATCCTGGTAGCCGCGAATTCCCCCAGCTTGTGTCCGACCATATCCTCGGTGATATAAACCGGAATGTGCTTTCGCCCGTCATGTACGGCAATGGTATGTCCTACCATCTGAGGAAAGATAGTTGAGCGCCTGGACCAGGTCTTTATCACTTTTTTTTCGCCAGTTTCATTCATCGCTTCTATTTTTTTAAGAAGCCGCTCGTCACAATACGGCCCCTTCTTTAATGACCGGCCCAAAAATAATAGCCCCCTTTCATTTTAGTACCATCAATTACTATTTGGTCCTTCTTTTAACGATTAGCTTATCGCTCGGTTTTCTTCTACGGGTACGGGCGCCCAGGGCCGGCTTGCCCCAAGGGGTGACCGGGTTGCGGCCGATCGGGGAGCGGCCCTCGCCGCCGCCGTGCGGGTGATCAACCGGGTTCATCACGCTGCCCCTGACCGTCGGGCGTATGCCCAGCCAGCGCTTGCGGCCGGCCTTGCCGATAGTGATATTCTCATGATCGACATTGCTTATCTGGCCGATTGTGGCGCGACAGTCCAGCAACAGCAGCCTCATCTCACCTGACGGCATTCTGATATTGGCATACTTTCCTTCTTTAGCCATCAACTGCGCCGACGAGCCTGCCGAGCGGACCAACTGCCCGCCGCCCCTGGGGTAAAGTTCAATATTATGGATCAGCGTGCCCAGCGGGATGTTGCGCAACGGCAGGCAGTTACCCGCCTTAATGTCTGCGTCCGGGCCGGACATTACAGTTTGCCCCACGTTGATGCCGACCGGGGCGAGAATATATCTTTTTTCACCATCAGCATAATTCAAAAGAGCGATCCTGGCGGAACGGTTCGGGTCATACTCGATGCTGGCCACTTTAGCCGGAATACCGTCCTTGTCGCGTTTAAAATCAATGATCCTGTACATTCGCTTGTGCCCGCCGCCCCGGTGCCTTACCGTCAGCCTGCCCTGCGCGTTGCGGCCTGCTTTCTTTTTCAACGGCTCAAGCAATGACTTTTCCGGCTCGGTGCTGGTAATGTCTTGAAAATCTGACACTGTTACAAAACGGCGGCCCGGTGAGGTTGGCTTGAAACTTTTAATAGCCATAGAGATCTACCTTTTCCTTTCTTACATTCCTTCAAAGATCTCGATCCTGTCTCCCTCTTTAAGGGTTACGATCGCTTTCTTGGTATCAGGAGTCTTGCCGGGTATCCTGCGGACTCTTTTAATTTTACCTTTAACGCGCATAGTGTTTACTTTTTCCACTTTAACATTGAACAGCTTTTCTACCGCCTGCCTGATCTCAACTTTGTTCGCCTTGAGATCGACTAAAAAGGTATACTTGTTGTCTTTCAACAGCGACGTGCTTTTTTCGGTAACCACCGGTCTTTTTAAGATATCGCGCGGGTTTTTCATCACGCGAACACCTCCTCAACCCTGGCCACGGCGTCTCTGGTCATAACCAGCTTATCATAGGCCAGTATATCGTAAACGTTGAGGCCGGCGGCATTTAACGGCTTGATATTGGGAATATTGCGGGCGGATTTTTCTACCGCGTCATCGGCTTCCGCCGTTACCAGCAGCGCGTCGTTAACTTTGAGGTTGTTTAAAATTTTAACCATATCCCTTGTTTTCGGCCGGTCCAGTTTTAACTGGTCCAGGATTACGATGTCACCGGAGCCCACCTTGGCTGAGAGCGCCGACTTTAAAGCCAGTCTCTTTACCTTTTTGGGCACGCTGTAATGATAGTTCCTGGGGTGAGGGCCAAAAACAATGCCGCCCCCGCGCCAGATGGGCGAGCGGATGGAACCGTGGCGGGCCCTGCCGGTCCCTTTTTGCCGCCAGGGCTTGCGCCCGCCGCCGCTGACCTCTGCCCTGGTTTTTGTGTCGTGCGTACCCTGGCGCCGGTTGGCCAGCTGCATTACAACGACATCGTGCAAAACTGCTTCATGCACCGGGACGCCGAAAATATCATCCCTGAGTGCCAGTTCGCCGACCTGTTCGCCGTTAATATTATATAATGCTACTGTAGGCATGAATGTCTCCCTTCTGAGCCGTAAGCCCTCCGGCTGTAACCGCCGCTGCAGGCTGCGCTGCCCCGGCGTTTAAGCCTGAAGCCCCTCTCTCCCTGCGCTATCGCGCCCTGGTCGATGGCACCACCATAACCAGGCCGCCCCTGGGGCCGGGTACGGCTCCTTTAATAGCAAGCAAGTTGCGTTCACCGTCCACTTTCACTACATCAAGGTTCTGTACTGTGACCCGTACCGCTCCGTAGTGTCCGGGCAATTTTCTGCCCTTGAATACACGGGCAGGGCCTTTCGCTCCCAGTGAACCGGGACGNCGGTGGTATTTGGAGCCATGGGCCATCGGGCCGCGGTGNAAACCGTGNCGCTTGATCCCGCCGGNAAANCCGNGNCCNTTGCTGNTCCCGGTCACGTCCACTTTTTCGCCTTCGGCGAAAATATCTGCTTTTATCTCCTGCCCCACCTGGTAGGAATCCACATCTTCAACCCTGAACTCCCGCAAGAAGCGCAGCGGCCGCACACCTGCCCTGGCAAAATGGCCCTTCAGCGGCTTTGCAAAAAGGTTCTCCCTCTTTTCTCCAAAACCAACCTGGATGGCGCTGTAACCATCTTTCTCGGGAGTCTTCTTTTGCACCACTATACAGGGACCCGCCTCGATTACGGTAACGGGAACCGCCAAACCCGTATTGGTAAAAATCTGTGTCATTCCTACCTTTCTTCCCAGAATGCCCTTGGGCATGACTTTGACGCACCTCCATATTTCAGGGGCCGGAAATCACTTTCTATACTCTCCAGCCCCTGACATCCAACATTACCTCTATCTTTAACCTCATTACAGCTTAATCTCTATGTCTACACCGGCGGGGAGGTCCAGGCGCATGAGCGCATCGACAGTCTTCGGGGTAGGTTCGATGATATCGATCAGGCGCTTGTGCGTGCGCATTTCGAACTGTTCGCGCGAATCCTTGTTTACATGCGGGCTGCGCAGGATAGTGTATATGCTTTTTTCAGTGGGCAGCGGAACCGGACCGGCTATTGACGCGCCGGTCCTCCTCGCGGTATCTACAATTTTCATTGCCGACTGATCCAGTATATGATGGTCGAAGGCCTTCAGCTTGATCCTTATTTTTTGACTCTTCATTAATATTCAGTTCTCCTTTTCGCCCGATTGGCGGACTTCCTCGGTGAAAATTTCCCGCTCCGTCAGCCGTCAGCCACAGCCGGATTGCTTGTTGGAAATAACTACCGGCTACTGACTACTGACAACCGGACCCGGCAACCTCTCACCTCATTGCTTTTAGCAAACTCTTCAGCTACTCTTTGATCGCTGTTACAACGCCGGCGCCCACAGTGCGGCCGCCTTCGCGGATAGCGAAGCGCAGTCCTTCCTCAATGGCAATTGGAGTAATCAGGGCAATGTCCATTTTAATGTTGTCCCCCGGCATTACCATCTCCACGCCTTCCGGCAGGGTAATCACGCCGGTCACGTCGGTGGTCCGGAAATAAAACTGGGGACGGTAGCCGTTGAAAAACGGAGTGTGCCTGCCTCCCTCTTCCTTGGTCAAGACATACGCTTCAGCGGTGAAGTTTTTGTGAGGTTTGATGGTGCCGGGCTTGGCCAAAACCTGTCCTCTTTCGACTTCTTTTCTGTCCACACCGCGCAGCAGGCAGCCGATGTTATCGCCAGCCTGGCCGAAATCCAGAACCTTCCTGAACATCTCCACGCCTGTCACCACAGTCTTTCGCGGCTTGTCGTTGAGACCCACGATCTCGACTTCATCCTGCACCTTAACCTGGCCGCGCTCAACCCGGCCGGTGGCCACGGTGCCGCGCCCGGTAATGGAAAATACATCCTCCACAGGCATCAGGAAGGGTTTGTCGATATCCCGCTCGGGGGTGGGAATGTATTCATCTATCGCATCCATCAATTCCCAAATAGACTTGCACCATTCACACTCCTTCTTGCCGCAGCCGCATTCCATCGCCTTCAAGGCTGAACCGGTGATAATGGGGATCTCGTCGCCGGGAAACTCGTAGGTGGTCAGCAGTTCGCGAACTTCCATATCGACCAGTTCCAGCAGTTCAGGGTCGTCAACCATATCGGCCTTGTTCAGGTACACCACGATATAGGGAACGTTGACCTGGCGGGCCAGCAGGATGTGCTCGCGGGTCTGCGGCATCGGGCCGTCAGCCGCGGACACAACCAGGATCGCCCCGTCCATCTGGGCGGCGCCGGTAATCATGTTCTTGACGTAGTCGGCGTGGCCCGGGCAGTCAACGTGGGCATAGTGCCGCTTGGCGGTTTCGTACTCCACGTGGGCGGTATTGATCGTAATGCCGCGCTCGCGCTCTTCCGGAGCGTTGTCGATCTCTTCGAACTTTTTAATCGCGGCCTGGCCGACAGTGCTTAAGACCATGGTGATAGCTGAAGTCAGGGTGGTCTTGCCGTGGTCAACGTGGCCGATGGTGCCGATGTTAACGTGAGGTTTAGTCCGCTCGAATTTTTGTTTTGCCATTGGATTTTATCCTCCTTGTAAAATATTGGTTAATTGCCGGCAGTACATTCTGTTTGCCGGGGCTTTCCAGCCTTAACTCCGGCTGCCCATATTTTACCCTTGCCGCCTGGCAATAATTCCTTCTGTAATATTCTGTGGGACTTCGGCATAATGGCTGAATTGCATACTGTAGGTACCGCGTCCCTGGGTGCGTGAACGCAGGTCGGTGGCATAACCGAACATCTCCGCCAGCGGTACGAGAGCATGGATAACCTGCATGCCGTTGCGCGGCTCCATTTCCTCGATCCGGCCCCGCCGGGAGTTTATGTCGCCGATTACATCACCCGTATACTCGTCGCTTACCACAACTTCCACCTTCATTAAGGGTTCAAGCAGGACCGGCCCTGCTTTGCCGGCGGCATTCTTAAACCCTATGGAACCGGCAATCTTAAACGCCATTTCGGACGAGTCTACTTCATGATAAGAGCCGTCCAGCAGCGCCACACCGATGTCCACCATCGGGAACCCCGACAACACACCATTTTCCATCGCCTCTTTTACACCTGCGTCAACCGCTGGAATATATTCCTTAGGAATAACCCCGCCGATGATTTTACTCTTAAACTCATAGCCTGAGCCCGGTTCGCGCGGCTCGATCTCCAAAACCACATGCCCGTACTGACCGCGCCCGCCGGTCTGGCGGATAAATTTACCTTCCGCCTTGACTTTCTTTCTGATGGTTTCTTTATAAGCAACCTGGGGACGTCCGACGTTCGCTTCCACATTAAATTCCCTTAGCAGCCGGTCAATAATAATCTCCAGGTGCAGCTCGCCCATCCCGGATATCAGCGTCTGGCCTGTTTCCGTGTCGGTGCTGATCCGGAAAGTCGGGTCTTCCTCAGCCAGCTTCTGCAGCGCAATGCCCATTTTTTCCTGATCGGCCCTTGTTTTAGGTTCTATGGCCACCTGGATGACCGGTTCCGGGAAATCCATCGACTCCAGAAAAACCGGCGCTTTTTCGTCGCATAAGGTATCCCCGGTGCTGGTCACTTTCAGCCCAACCGCAGCAACAATATCACCGGTAAAAACTTCCGCTATATCCTCACGGTGGTTGGCATGCATCCTCAGGATGCGCCCGATCCGCTCCCGCCGGTTTTTGGCGGTGTTGAAAACGTATGAACCCGACTTCAAGTACCCTGAGTAAACCCGGAAAAATGTCAGCTTCCCCACATAGGGATCGGCCATGATTTTAAAGGCCAGGGCCGTAAAAGGCTCCTCGTCACTGGCTTCCCGGGTCATTTCAGCGCCGCTTTCCGGATCGGTCCCCCGTATGGGCGGCACTTCGGTGGGGGCGGGCAGGTAATCTACAATCGCGTCCAGCAGCGGCTGCACGCCTTTGTTTTTAAAGGCGGAACCGCATAGAACCGGAACTATCTTCACCCCCAGGGTGGCTTTGCGTATTCCCTCTATAATCTCTTTTTCAGTGATATCCTCATTTTCAAGGTACTTCATCATCAAAACTTCGTCAGCCTCAGCAACCGCTTCAATCAACCTGCTTCTCATAACCTGCGCTTCTCCGGCCAGTTCCGGCGGAATGGCGGTTTCCTGAATGTCAACGCCGAGGTCGTCGAGATAAATGATGGCTTTATTCCTGACCAGGTCAACTACGCCGCGAAATTCATCCTCCAGGCCGATGGGCATCTGCAACGCCACCGGATTGGCACCCAAACGTTCCCTGATCATTTTTATTCCCCGGTAGAAGTCGGCGCCGACACGGTCCATTTTGTTGATGAAGGCTATCCTTGGGACACCGTACTTGTCTGCCTGCCGCCACACAGTTTCAGACTGCGGTTCGACGCCTCCCACAGAGCAAAAAACTGCTACTGCACCGTCAAGCACGCGCAGGGAGCGTTCTACCTCAACGGTAAAGTCCACGTGCCCTGGTGTGTCAATAATATTGATCTGGCAGTCGCGCCACCGGCAGCTGGTTGCGGCGGAAGTGATGGTGATGCCCCGCTCCTGCTCCTGGACCATCCAGTCCATAGTAGCCGCTCCATCATGGACCTCACCAATTTTATGCACCTTTCCGGTATAAAAAAGTATCCTTTCGGTAGTGGTGGTCTTGCCGGCGTCAATGTGTGCCATTATTCCTATGTTTCGAATTTTATCCAACGGAAACTGACGCGCCATAAAGACCCCCCTTTACCACCGGTAATGCGCAAATGCCTTATTTGCTTCCGCCATTTTATGAGTATCTTCTTTTTTCTTAATAGAACCGCCGGTGTTTGCAGCCGCATCCATTATTTCGCTGGCGAGTTTTTCCTGCATCGTCCGGCCTGCCCGCTCCCTGGCATACTTGGTCAGCCAGCGGATGCCCAGTGTCTGCCTGCGGTCGTGGCGCACTTCGACCGGGACCTGGTAGTTGGCACCGCCGACCCGGCGGGCCTTTACTTCCAGCACCGGCATGACGTTTTTCATCGCCTGCTCAAAAACCTCAAGCGGGTTTTTATTTGTCTTTTCTCTGATAATATCCATCGCCCCATAGACAATCGCTTCAGCAAGACTCTTCTTGCCGTCCAGCATAACCTGGTTGATCAGCTTGGTCAAAACCTTGCTCCGGTAAACAGGGTCCGGCGGGACCTCCCGTTTTGCAACAGCCCCTCTTCTCGGCACATTTTTCCCCCCTTTGCCGCGAAATTCATGAAACATACAGTTTATTTCTTAGGCCGCTTTGTACCATATTTGGAACGCGCCCGGTTTCTGTTCTGCACACCCGCGGAATCCAGCGAACCGCGAATGATATGATACCTGACACCCGGCAGATCCTTTACCCTGCCGCCGCGCACCAGGACTACCGAGTGCTCCTGCAGGTTATGCCCGATGCCGGGAATGTAGGAGGTTACCTCTATGCCGTTGGTGAGCCTGACCCGGGCTACTTTACGCAAAGCGGAATTCGGCTTTTTCGGCGTGGTTGTGTATACCCTGGTGCAAACACCCCGCTTTTGAGGGCACTCCTTCAGTGCCGGCGCGGTAGATTTTTTGACAACTTCTTCCCTTCCCTTACGGATCAGCTGACTGATAGTCGGCACTCTAAAAAACACCTCCTTCCTGGGAGCTCATAATATAGACCTTATTCCTCGATAACAGCTGCTGACGAGCAGCCAACTTCTATGCCGCAGGCCCTGCCCAGCTCCTGCATGGAATCCACCTGAATTACCTGGATGCCCCTGGAAATACACATCTGGAGGATGGGTTCAACCACGTGCCTGTCAGCATTTTGTGCCGTATAAACCACTTTGGCCTGCCCCCGCTCGATGGCTTTCAATGTCTGTTTGGCGCCCACGGTCTTTTTACGCGCCGATAATAGCCTCTCATAAGCCATAACCAGCCTTAACCTCCTGAAATCCAGACACTACAGTATCTTATCACCGCAAGATTACATTGTCAATATTTTCGAGTTCCTCAGACGGTTGTCGTTAACATTTCGCCTTCAACCGGTTCCCTGTCCTGCATTTCTTCTTCATCATCATTACCGGCATCCTTCGTTTCACCGGCGGTATCCTCCTCATCAACCATACTGATGCTGATGTTGCGGTANCGGGACATCCCCGTGCCGGCCGGAATCAGCTTGCCGATAATNACNTTTTCCTTTAAACCAAGCAGCGGGTCCAGTTTGCCCTTGATGGCCGCCTCGGTAAGCACCCTGGTAGTCTCCTGGAAGGAGGCCGCGGAAAGGAAAGAATCAGTAGCCAGGGAAGCCTTGGTGATCCCCAGCAGCACCGGCCTGGCGACAGCCGGCTCGCCTCCCCTCGCTATAACCCGGTTGTTCTCATCCTCATACTCAAAGATATCGATCAGGCCCCCCGGCAACAGGTCGGTGTCACCAGGATCTTCTACTCTTACTTTCCGGAGCATTTGCCGGATCATCACTTCGATGTGTTTATCGTTAATATCCACACCCTGCAGCCGGTATACCCGCTGCACTTCCTGGAGCAGGTAAACCTGCACTCCCTGGACTCCCTTGATTTTAAGCAGGTCATGCGGGTTTACCGAACCCTCAGTCAGTTCATCCCCGGCACTTACGCGGTCGCCGTTTTTAACCTTGATCCTGGCGCCGTAAGGCACCTGGTAGACAAATTTTTCACCTTCGTTACTGGTGATTTCAATTTCCCTACGCCCCTTAACTTCCCTCACTTCGGCCACACCGTCCACCTCGGCAATAATGGCCTGGCCTTTAGGCCGGCGGGCCTCGAAAAGTTCTTCCACCCGCGGCAGACCCTGAGTGATATCGTCCCCGGCCACACCACCGGTATGGAAAGTACGCATGGTGAGCTGAGTGCCCGGCTCGCCGATGCTCTGGGCGGCAATGGTCCCGACAGCCTCGCCGATATCAACTTTGCGGCCGGTGGCCAGGTTGCGGCCGTAGCACTTAATGCAGACACCATAGCGGGTTTTGCAGGTTAAAACTGAGCGGATCCTGACTTTTTTAATACCGGCCCTGGTAATTTCTTCGGCATGATCCTCTGTAATTTCCATACCGGCGAACACCAGCGTCTTTTGCGGCAGCGGCAGCCCGGCCTGCCGTATTTTATTGATATGCTCCTGCTCGAGCACGGTGTGTCCTGGTACCAGCACTTCGCCGGTTTCCGGCATGATGATGTCTTCTTCCACCCGGTCTCCCGCTGCTGCGTCCACCTTAATATCTTCCAGGGCTATCCGCCCGGTAATCCTGTCCTCGAGTTTTTCAATAACTTCCGTACCGTCTTTAATTTCTTCAACTTCAATGCCCTGGTCAGTGCCGCAGTCAGCTTCCCTGACGATCACGTCCTGAGCAACATCCACCAGACGGCGGGTCAGGTAACCGGAGTCGGCCGTGCGCAGCGCGGTATCGGCCAGCCCTTTCCTGGCGCCGTGGGTGGAAATGAAGTATTCCAAAACTGTCAGGCCTTCCCGGAAATTCGCTTTAATCGGCAGGTCGATAATACGTCCGGAGGGGTCGGCCATCAGGCCCCGCATCCCGGCCAGCTGCCGGATCTGCTGGATATTGCCGCGGGCGCCGGAGTTTGCCATCATGTATACGGGGTTATACCGGCTGAGCGATTCAACCAGCGCGTCAGTCACGTTTTTGGTGGCCTCGTTCCAGATCCCGATTACCTTCCGGTAGCGCTCATCCTCCGTGATCAAGCCGCGGCGGTACTGCGTCTCCACCTTTTCAACCTGTTTTTCAGCTTCAGCAAGAATTTCCTTCTTTTTTCCGGAATCGTAATATCCTGAATGCCGATGGTAATCCCGGCTTTGGTGGCAAAAGTAAAGCCCAGTTTTTTTATTCCGTCCAGCAGCCTGGTGGTAGCTGAATAACCCAGCTTCCGGTAGCAGTCATCCACAATCTTGCTCAGCACCTTTTTGTCCGCCACCTGATTGATATATCCCAGTTCGGGCGGAATGACCTCGTTAAAAATAATTCTCCCAACAGTGGTGTGGAGCATTTTCCCTTCCGGCGTCCGCACTTTGATCATGGCATGGATGGAAACGTCATGGTTGTGATAAGCCATTATAGCTTCTTCATAGTCTTTAAAAGCCTTCCCCTCGCCCGGCACTCCAGGTTCGTCCACGGTCAGGTAATAGATGCCCAGGACCATATCCTGAGTAGGTATGGCTACGGGGCGGCCGTCCTTGGGGTTTAATATGTTATTTGCAGAAAGCATCAATAACCTGGCCTCGGCCTGGGCCTCCGCGGACAGGGGAACATGCACGGCCATCTGGTCGCCGTCAAAGTCAGCATTATAGGCTGTGCAAACCATGGGGTGGATCTGGATCGCGCGTCCCTCCACCAGCACCGGCTCAAAGGCCTGGATACCCAGGCGGTGCAGGGTGGGAGCGCGGTTCAGCAAAACGGGGTGCTCGCTGATCACATCTTCCAGCACGTCCCAAACTTCCGGGCGCACCCTCTCAACCATGCGCTTGGCGCTTTTAATATTGTGGGCGTAGCCGTCGTTGACAAGGCGCTTCATCACAAAGGGCTTGAACAGCTCCAGGGCCATTTCTTTAGGCAGGCCGCACTGGTGGATGCTTAAATTCGGACCGACCACGATAACCGAACGGCCGGAATAATCTACCCGCTTGCCCAGCAGGTTCTGGCGAAAGCGGCCCTGCTTCCCTTTCAGCATATCGCTTAATGATTTTAACGGCCGGTTGCCCGGGCCGGTGACCGGCCGGCCGCGGCGGCCGTTATCGATCAGGGCGTCCACGGCCTCCTGGAGCATTCTCTTTTCATTCCTGACAATAATATCCGGAGCGCCCAGATCCAGCAGTCTTTTCAACCGGTTGTTCCGGTTAATCACCCGGCGGTACAGATCGTTCAGGTCGGATGTGGCAAAACGGCCGCCGTCCAGCTGTACCATGGGGCGCAGCTCGGGAGGAATCACCGGGATCACGTCCAGAATCATCCACTCAGGCCGGTTTCCCGATTTACGGAAGGCTTCCACCACTTCCAGGCGCCTGATGGCCCTGACCTTCCGCTGGCCGGTGACATCTTTCAATTCCTGGCGGAGCTCCATGGCCAGCTCCTCCAGGTCAATCTCTTCCAGGAGTTTTTTAATAGCCTCCGCGCCCATGCCGGCCTTAAACTCGTTGCCGTACTTTTCCCGGTTATCCCGGTACTCGGTTTCGGTCAGCAGCTGTTTTTTAATCAGCCCGGTTTCACCAGGATCAGTTACAATATATGAAACAAAATACAAAACCCTCTCCAGNGCCCGCGGGGACATATCCAGCAGCAACCCCATCCGGCTGGGAATACCTTTGAAGTACCAGATATGAGAAACCGGGGCAGCCAGCTTGATATGGCCGAGACGTTCCCGGCGCACTTTGGAACGGGTGACCTCAACTCCACACCTGTCGCAAACTACCCCCTTGTAGCGGACACGCTTGTACTTGCCGCAGTGACATTCCCAGTCACGGGTAGGTCCAAAAATACGCTCGCAAAAAAGCCCGTCCCTTTCCGGTTTCAAGGTGCGGTAGTTGATCGTTTCAGGCTTCTTGACCTCCCCGCTGGACCAACTGATGATTTGCTCGGGGGACGCCAGGCCGATACGGATGCGGTCAAAGTTATTCAAGTCCAGCAAAAAGACCCCTCCTTTTCATCCAACCACTAACCACTAACCGCTTACCACTAGAATCATTCGTAAGTATTCAGTAAACCTGGTGGAGGCACGGCGTTATCGTTAGCGAACGACTTGCGTAGCGCCGATGACAGCACCCGGCGAAGCTGAGAATGTGAAATTGGGGCGCGGGTCAGATGTCAGAGGACACACCTCCTGCGGAGGAATGTCCCCAATTGGTGTCCGCGCCAGCCTTCACTGAACCAGGACGGTGAATTGAAGGCGNCCCTAACGTTNCGNCCGAAGCGAGCCATATGTGCTGTCGGCGCGAAGTACTGGAGTGAGCGGTGATAACGCCGTGCCTTAGTACCGGTTCCACTGAATATATACAATCATTCAATAAAGACGGTGGAGGTACGGAGCTGCCGTCAGCCATCGGTGCAGCTATCCTAAAAATAGAATTTACAGCCCTTTACTCGTCCTCCAGGTCATCAAAGACGTCTTCCTGGAAGTCATCGCCAAAATCATCCTCATCAGCATCGCTGTCATACTCTTCGTCTTCAGCTTCGGGCAGTTCTTCTTGCTGTATGTCAATGCCCAGTTCTTTTGCTGTTTCAGCAACATCCTCTTCGACTTCTTTAATTTCGATTTCCCGGTCATCTTCCGACAACACCCTGACATCCAGTCCTAAACTCTGCAGCTCTTTGATCAATACTTTAAAAGATTCGGGAACACCGGGTTCAGGCACATTTTCCCCCTTGACGATGGCCTCATAAGTCTTAACCCGGCCGACCACATCGTCCGACTTAACTGTCAGGATCTCTTGCAGGGTATAGGCCGCTCCATAAGCCTCCAGCGCCCACACCTCCATTTCACCGAAACGCTGGCCGCCAAACTGCGCCTTGCCGCCCAGCGGCTGCTGCGTAACCAGGGAGTACGGGCCGGTGGAACGGGCGTGTATTTTGTCGTCCACCAGGTGGGCCAGTTTAAGCATGTATACATAGCCCACCGTTACGGGGTTGTCAAAAGGTTCTCCCGTGCGCCCGTCATATAACTGTATCTTGCCGCTTTCAGGCAGGCCGGCCTCTTTCAGCGCTTTAAGGATATCGTCTTCCGACGCTCCGTTAAACACCGGGGTTGCCACATGGTAGCCAAGCATTTTGGCGGCCCATCCAAGGTGCGCCTCCAAAACCTGTCCAATATTCATCCGCGAGGGAACGCCCAGCGGGTTCAGGACAATCTCTATCGGGGTGCCGTCCGGCAGGAAAGGCATGTCTTCCTCCGGCAGAATGCGGGCGATAACCCCTTTGTTTCCGTGCCTGCCGGCCATTTTATCGCCTTCGGAAACCTTCCGCTTCTGGGCTATATACACCCGCACCAGCTGGTTCACGCCTGGCGGCAGCTCATCCCCGTTTTCCCGGGAAAAAACTTTGACATCCACAATTTTCCCCGCCTCGCCGTGCGGCACGCGCAGTGAAGTATCCCGCACCTCCCGCGCTTTCTCACCGAAAATCGCCCGCAAAAGGCGCTCTTCGGCGGTTAATTCGGTTTCGCCTTTGGGTGTGACTTTACCGACCAGAATATCGCCGGGCCGCACTTCGGCACCCGTCCGGATAATCCCGCGCGAGTCCAGGTCTTTTAGAACCTCCTCGCCGACATTTGGAATATCCCTGGTGATCTCCTCCGGACCCAGTTTGGTGTCGCGGGCATCGCACTCGTATTCTTCTATGTGAATCGAAGTAAAATAATCTTCTTTAACAGTTTTCTCGCTAACCAGTATCGCGTCTTCATAATTGTAACCCTCCCAGGGCATAAAGGCTACCAGAACATTCCTGCCCAGTGCCAGTTCACCGGCATCTGTGGAAGGACCGTCGGCGATAACCTGGCCGGCCTCCACCCTTTCACCTTTTCTTATAATAGGTTTTTGATTTATACATGTGCCCTGGTTGGAGCGGGCAAACTTTAAAAGTTTGTAGGTATCAATTCCGGGAGGCTTGTAAACCAGGGCTAAATCAACTGATATAGAGATGGTTTTAACCCCGGACTCATATAGATGATGCAGGTGCCCCTCGCTCAGCTTCTCGCCCTTCTTTACCAGGATTTCCCCTGTTTCAGGCAGGTAGATGTCTTCCAGGGCTCTTGTTTCTTTAATTTTAGGCAGGTGATATTTTTTATTCTCCATAACTTGCAGCACAGAGACATTGTAAACCTTCAACCTGGAGCCGGCAGATTCCTCCGCTAAGAGCCCTTTTTGCTTCAGCAGCCTCACACCGGCCTCAGTTATGTTTTCCCCTTTCTTTACCAGAGGTTCCGCCGTGCCGGGCAGCCGCACGTCATACGGCCACACACCTTCATACCTGGCGTCAGTCTTGATGACAATTTCGTTCGCCGTTACCCTCTCGACAATACCCGCACTTTTGGCGATAACCACCACTCCGGAGTCTCTTGCCGCTTTATATTCAATTCCGGTACCGACCAGGGGTGCCTGGGTTTTTAAAAGCGGCACCGCCTGGCGCTGCATGTTGGCCCCCATCAAGGCCCGGTTGGCATCGTCGTGCTCCAAAAACGGAATCAGCGCCGTAGCTATACTGAAAACCTGTTTTGGAGAAACATCCATAAAGTCAACCCGGTCCGCTGGAACTACCACGATCTCCGGGGAACGGGCGTTGACCCGGCTTTCTAAAAAACGGCCTTCCTCGTCCAGAGGCGCGTTGGCCTGGGCAATGACATACTCTTCTTCTTTATCCGCGGTGAGGTAAACAATTTCATCCGTAACGCGCTTGCTTTCCTTATCCACTTTGCGGTAAGGTGTCTCAATAAAACCAAGGGGGTTAATCCTGGCGTAAGTGCTGAGTGAACCAATCAGGCCGATATTGGGGCCTTCAGGAGTCTCAATGGGGCACATCCGGCCGTAGTGCGAGTGATGAACGTCACGAACCTCAAAACCGGCCCGCTCCCGCGACAAACCTCCCGGGCCAAGCGCGGAAAGACGTCTCTTGTGTGTAAGCTCGGCAAGCGGGTTGGTCTGGTCCATAAACTGCGAGAGCTGGCTTGACCCGAAAAATTCTTTGATGGCGGCAACCACAGGGCGGATGTTAATCAATACCTGCGGAGTAATCACATCAACATCCTGGATGGTCATTCTCTCCCGGACCACCCGCTCCATTCTGGAGAGTCCGATCCGGAACTGGTTTTGCAAAAGTTCACCAACTGAACGCAGGCGGCGGTTGCCCAGGTGATCTATGTCATCCACACGGCCCTGTGAGTTCAGTAAACCAAGCAGGTACCTTATTGTTTCTATAATGTCCTCCCGGGTCAGTTCCCTGATGAATTCACGCTCTTTGGGCACTTCTTTCTTGAGATAAGGGTCAAACTCGGTTTCCCCTTTCGCATTTTCGCCGTAACGGTACAGGACGCCGTGTTTTAATTTTTCCTGGATTTTATACCGGCCTACATTCGCCAGGTCGTAACGTTTGGGATCGAAAAACAGCCCTTCCAGGAGCGATCTCGCGCTTTCGACTGTCGGCGGCTCCCCAGGACGCAAACGCTTGTAGATCTCCACCAGCGCCTCTTCTTCTGAATCGGTGTTGTCGCGTGACAGGGTCTCCTGAATGTTTTTATCCCCGTTAAAAAGTTCACTGATCATGGCGTTGGTGCTGTACCCCAGGGCGCGCACCAAAACAGTTGCCAGTATTTTCCTGGTTCGGTCAATCCGGGCAAAAATGTGATCGTTAACGTCAGTTTCGAATTCCAGCCAGGCGCCCCGGTTGGGTATAATGGTGGCCGTATAAAGCTTTTTCCCGCTGGGGTCGATGACTTCATTAAAATAAACCCCTGGCGAGCGGACCAGCTGACTTACGATAACCCGCTCCGCGCCGTTGATAATAAAGGTCCCCTTGTCGGTCATCAATGGGAAATCCCCCATAAAGACTTCCTGTTCCTTGACCTCTCCGGTTTCTTTATTAATCAACCGCACTTTGACCTTTAGAGAAGCGGAAAAGGTGACATCCCTCTCTTTACACTCCTCCACAGAATACTTGGGCTCGCCGAGGGTATAATCCAAGAACTCCAGAACAAGGTTTCCGGTAAAATCCTGAATAGGAGATACATCCTGGAAAACCTCTTTCAAACCCTCATTCAAAAACCAGTTGTAGGAATTGCGCTGGACCTCAATAAGGTTGGGCAGTTCCAGAACTTCTTTCAACTTGGCAAAACTCCTGCGGACTCTAACGCCCACCTTCTCGGGATAAACCATCTAGCGCCTCACACCCCCGTCCAAGAATAAAGAAAGAATACCCTGGTCCGAAATGCTCAAATAAACGCAGACAATGAAAAGCAAGGCTTTGTTTTCTTTACAACACCTCGCTTTATGACGTAAACCAGACTATCTGAAATATTATTGCCAGGATAATACCACTAAATACATTTATTGCAAGGCACGCAACGCAAAAAACCTCAATATTAAATGACATTTTATAATGATAGCAAACTTAATTTGGTTTGTCAAGAAAATTTTTGAGATAAATTTAAAAATCCATGGGTTCAACACCTATGGATTTTATTGAATTGCTTATAGTTTAAAAGGGGCCCGGCGGCCCCTTTCAATTTTTGCGGGTTTTACTTGATCTCAACAGAAGCGCCCGCCTCGGTAAGCTTGGCTTTAATTTCTTCAGCCTCTTGCTTGCTGACCTTTTCCTTGACGGCCTTGGGCGCGGCATCGACCAGATCCTTGGCTTCTTTCAAACCAAGGGCGGTGATTTCCCGGACAACCTTAATGACATTGACCTTTTTCTCGCCTACAGCTGTAAGGATGACATCAAATTCAGTCTGCTCCTCTACTTCGGGCGCTGCAGCAGGGGCCGCACCCGGCGCGGCGGCGACAGCCACCGGAGCGGCAGCGCTTACGCCGAACTCCTCTTCAAAAGCTTTAACCAGCTCGGCCAGCTCCAGGACAGTCATACCTTTTACTGCTTCAAGAATTTCTTGCACTTTAGACATTTAAAGAAACCTGCCTTTCTTTTTTTAAAATGTCAATTTTTTAATAAATTATGAATTGCTTTCAGACTAAGCCTCACCGGCACGCTGTTTGCGGAGAGCCTCCACAGCGTAAACAAAACTGCGGATGGTACCCTGGAGTACACTGGCGAAACCATAAAGCGGGGCCTGCATCCCGCCCAGTACTTTAGACAGGAGAACTTCACGCGAAGGCAGGTCAGCCAGCTCCTTAACACCCCTGGCGTCAATGACCCTTCCTTCCAGAATTCCCGCCTTAATCTCCATCTTCCTGGTCTCGCGGATAAAATCAGAGAGTATTTTGGCCGGCGCCACAGGATCCTTTCCAAAAGCAATCGCCACCTGGCCTTCCAGGTAGGGACTGATTTCTTCCATGTTAAGGCGCCTGGCAACAAGGCTGGTCAGGGTATTCTTTGCAACCTTGAACTCGCATCCGGCTTCGCGCAATTTCCGGCGCAGCCTGGTGGCTTCGGCGACATTCAAACCACGGTAATCCGTAAGAATAGAAACCGCCGAGCTCTCAAATTTTTCCTTTAACTCTTGAATGATTTGTTCTTTTTTTGCTTTTGTGACAGGCATTTTTATTACACCTCCCCTCCTGGCGGCTGGACAAGCCATCCTTCCCCACGCAGGCCGCTAATAACTAAAAAAGCCTCTGCAGACAAAACACAGAGGCTCCCGCGTCTGGCGGCGCGGGAAAGACCAGGCCTCGGCCGGCGGCTTTTCAAGCCATTATGCGCAAGCACCGGCTGTCTACAGCTTTATGATCGCTATTAAAAATTTGATGAAATGTAACTCTTCAGTGAGCCCTGTGGTGGGGGCACGGCGTTATCACCGCTCACTCCCTGGCTTTCGCACCGGCAGCACTTACGGCTCGCTTTGGGCGAATACGATAAAATTAAATCAAAGGACTGCTTTTTGCGTATTGACCTTCACCCCGGGGCCCATCGTGGACGACAGCGAAATACCCTTGAGGTACTGGCCTTTAGCAGCAGCAGGCTTCGCCCGCATCAGGGCGTCCATCAAGGTGCGAAAGTTTTCATGGAGTTTTTCGGTACTGAAAGACACCTTGCCGATTGGGGCGTGAATAATACCGGCTTTATCCACCCTGTACTCTATTTTACCGGCTTTCACTTCCTGCACGGCCCTGGCTATATCAAAGGTAACAGTGCCGGTCTTTGGGTTGGGCATCAACCCACGGGGGCCCAGGATCCGCCCCAGTTTACCGACAGTGCCCATCATATCGGGTGTCGAGATAGCTACATCAAATCCCAGCCATCCTTCCTGCTGAATCCTGGCCACCATATCTTCGGCGCCGACAAAATCAGCACCCGCGTCTTCAGCTTCTTTTGCTTTATCTCCTTTGGCAAACACCAGCACCTTGCGGGTTTTACCTGTTCCATGAGGTAATACAACGGCACCGCGCACCTGCTGGTCGGCATGGCGGGGATCCACACCCAACCGCACAGCTACCTCAACGGTCTCATCGAACTTACCGGGAGCAATTTTTTTAACTAGCTCCAGCGCATCTGCGGGATCATATAAGATACTGCGATCGACTTCTTTTGCGGCAGTTAAATATTTCTTTCCGTGTTTAGGCACAAACTCCTACCTCCTTGTGGTTATGGCGGAAATACTCCTCCCACTTTTTCCAATTTTTAAGCGTCTATGATTTCAATACCCATGCTGCGGGCGGTTCCTTCAACCATCCGCATTGCCGACTCGATACTGGCGGCATTGAGGTCCGGCATTTTCAGTTCGGCAATTTCACGCACTTTGGAGCGGGATAGCTTCGCAACTTTTTTGCGGTTCGGCTCGCCGGAAGCCGTCTCGATACCGGCCGCCTTCTTGAGTAGAACAGCCGCCGGCGGCGTCTTGGTTACAAAAGTAAAGGAACGGTCTTCATAAACAGTGATTTCAACAGGGATAATCAGACCGGCCTGCGATGCGGTACGTTCATTATATTCCTTCACAAAAGCCATAATATTAACCCCGTGCTGGCCCAGGGCCGGACCCACCGGCGGCGCCGGAGTAGCCTTGCCTGCCGGAACCTGGAGTTTGACTATGGCGGACACTTTCTTTGCCATCGCAACCACACCTCCCGTTCAAAAAATTAAGATGTTTTTTCTATCTGGTCGAAATCCAGCTCAACTGGGGTTTCGCGTCCAAACATGGAGATCAACACTTTTACCTTTTGCTTTTCTTCGTTAATTTCCTCGATCTGCCCGATAAAGTTTTCAAACGGGCCGGCAATTACGCGAACATTTTCACCAAGTGACAAGGCAAGCCTCGCCCTGGGCTCCTCAACCCCCATCTGCCTGATGATCTGCCTGGCTTCGTCCTCATTCAAGGGGATGGGTTTGGAGCCTGAGCCCACGAATCCCGTCACCCCGGGGGTGTTTCGTACGACATACCAGGAATCGTCAGTCATATACATCTCCACCAGGACATACCCGGGAAACACCTTTCGCTTGGTAATCTTCTTCTTGCCGTCCTTAACTTCAACTTCATCTTCCATCGGCACGAGAATGCGGAAGATTTTTTCTTCCATGTTCATTGAATCAATCCGCTTTTCAAGATTGGCTTTTACTTTGTTCTCGTAGCCTGCATAGGTATGTACAACATACCAGCGTTTTTCCATAAAACACAAGGGACCCTCCTGGCAATACCAGGTCCCCCACCCCCTTAAGGAAAATTATCATTAGATAATAAGCCTCAGAAATAAACTCATAACCGAGTCGAACAGCCAGATCAGGCAACCTACCGCCACTACCGCCAGTAAAACCACTGAAGTGTAAATAATTACCTCCCGGCTGTTTAGCCAGTGAACCTTTTTCAGTTCATTCAATACGCCCCGGAAAAACTTTTTCGCCTGCCCGGCGCGGTTGATCTTGTCTTTTTTGGCAACAACCCTGCCTGAATCTCTTTTTACTTTTGTTTTCTTCCCGCTACCCGGCATGAGTGTTTTTTTTGATTCTTCCTTATTGCTCCGCTCTTTCTTGCTGCTGTTCTCCTGCTTCTTTATAAGTGCCATTAAACGCCACATCCTCAACATTTATCTAATAAACGCTCGCTGCATGAAAAAATACCGGCGTGTAACCTTTATACCAGAATGCGGCTGGTTTAAACGAAAAAATCCGGCGATTACCTGGTTTCCTTATGCAAGGTATGGGTCTGGCAGAACCTGCAGTATTTTTTTATTTCGATCCTGCCCGGATCGTTCTTCTTGTTCTTCGTGGTGGTATAATTTCTATGTTTGCACTCCGTACAGGCCAATGTTACGCCAACTCTCACTCAAGCCACCTCCCTCAGGACCAAAAAAAAATTCTGCACTTTTTGAGAATTAACTTAACTGAATTTATCACAATTGAATTGGGATGTCAATAGTTTCCCCGACACTTGATCTTATTTTAACATTATTATTACCTGTTTATGCCATTACCAGTCCACGAATCCCTATGCATACTTTCCGGTAAGAGTTGAAAAACCGGTGATATTATCACCGGTTTCACATTTCTGGTAGCGGCGCAGGGACTCGAACCCCGGACACCACGGGTATGAACCGTGTGCTCTAACCAGCTGAGCTACGCCGCCATATTGAGACGCGAGACGCGAGAACTGGGAGGTAAGATACTTGTTGGAATTCGCTTAAGCGAATTCCTTCTTAATCTCACTTCTAACTTCTCACATCTCACTTCTAATTCTGGAGCCACTAACCGGGATTGAACCGGTGACCTCATCCTTACCAAGGATGCGCT
>Ga0067045_1028373_pt1 | contig 35050 bp, 29 predicted proteins | sample TerdegcTABiofilm_FD_59184 | JGI IMG/M metagenome (GOLD analysis project Ga0067045, IMG submission 59184) | Combined Assembly of (Gp0054472, Gp0054536) Wastewater bioreactor microbial communities from Singapore -Terephthalate degrading...
TGTCCAAGTTGATTCATGCATGAACACTGAACATTGGGGGTAAGGGAATTCTGCCAGATGAGGGTGTTTTTTATTGCTTTCAGACTTGAAAGAGCTACCATTTCTCCGAGCTTGGTGTGCTTACCAGCCCCTGTCAGAGGAACCCCGGAAGCGATCCGGGCGGCAACAAAAATTTGATCAGTCCCTGTTCCCGTTGCAATGGAATCAGAATAGCGCGAATGTATCTCCAGTTCCTGTAAAGCTGCCGCTTTTGCTTCTGTGGCCGTTACCACACATTCAACCAAGGCTGAATCCGTTAGACTCGAATTGATCAGTATTATCACGTTGATGGTCCCAGCATGTGGCTTGTGAGCCTCCTCAATTGCCATGTATTTCCCAGAATATTCATGAATTGAAGCCGGATCCGCGGCCCGCATTGGGTTACTTTCCACGCCGCCGGTGCATATACATGACACTTCTAGCTTGCGGAACTTCACATGTTCTATTGCCGCGTTGTTCATATTTGCTGCCGTCTCAAGAATAGCTGTGCCTGCACATGGAAGACCGTAATTCTCGCATATAATCTTGTGGTAAAGATGTGGTTCCTCAATCATCATTGCATTTGTTTCCGTAAAATGATCTCGGGGTTCGCAACACTGATGGTTACAAACATATTCCAGCTTGGAAGAAAAACCGCCACCCACACGACAGGTTGACAGTGAACGAAAGGGTTTAACAAACCTAGCAATTAGCATTTTTTCTTCACGTCGAATTTCTACGGAGTCAAAAAAAGTCTTTAGAAACATCGGCTCCCCTTCGAATAATGACTTGATTCCAGATACCAAGTTCAGCAACTACAAACCGACACTGTTTTCTATTTCAAATACGCGTTGAATAGCGAAAAAATAGGGACGAGTGGGCAAGACCCGTCCCTTAGGGCGTCTTAACGCCGAAGGTACCTTAGAAGATGGCGCTTCTCAGGTTCGGTTGTTATCGTTTGCGTAAATCCACGCTCTCCAGGTACCTGTTGTATGCAAGCCACTCCTGTAGTTCAGGCAGGCTCGCCTTCTTTAGGTAGCCCAAGTTTTTTATGTTAACTTTTGCAAAACAATCGGGATCAGCTGTTTTAAATTCAATAAGATCTCCAGGGAGCACGATGAACAACTCTCTTGAGGGAGTGTAGACGGATTCGATCATACCCTGGTCCCTCAAATTCCAGGTCCCCTTGAACTCATAGTGACTGTATGTAAAAAATCGCCTGCGAAATGATGACTCATCCATCCGTTGATGAATGATTGCCCAGACACCGGGACATATTGCACGGAATTGAACGGGCGCGGAATATCCCAACTGCACAGGTTTGTCTGTGCATGTCATTTCTATCGAATACTCCACAATCTTGGTAGGCGATGAAACCGGAAAACCAATCTTGCCTTCAAATCCACCGCACATTCCGGCCCTGCTGGAACCTGCAATTATGATGAGCGCGATCATAAGAGTATATCTTTTCATTTTCATGCTCCTGATCCCGGATGTTTTTGCCTCACATCGGAATTCCTCAATCTTCTTTAACCCAAAGACTAAAAGCTCACTAATCCCCGCATCCATTGCCCCACCCCATAGACTGAAGACGCTACGTTTGTCATTGAACCGTACAACCGCCTCTGCATCCGCTCGAGGTCTCCCGACGAGGGAAGTTTCATCCTGTCATAATCAAGATTCGCCTTGAGACCCATGAAGTAGGTTCGCCCCTCGTTTGAGTACCAGGCAACTGGAACCGTTACAAATGATGGGTCAGATCTCGTGCCGAAGAGGGAATACTGACGGTCAGAGAAATTTCGTATTCCAAAGTATATCGTCGTTGTGTCATCGAAAAATTTCTGCGATATGGTCAAATCCCCCCATTTGGAGTGTTCCAGCGGTTCTGTCTCATTGAATGGATCGTTGACTCTGTATTGCGACCCAACATAGTGAATCGCTATCATGCCTGAAAATCCCCACTCCCTGTTATCGTAGGAGAGCGAAAGATTGGCCAGATCAGCCGGATTCTGCCAGACCCATTTGTCTTCGGTTGTCTGTCTTGTCAGTGCGAACATGTCGGGTCTAAAGTTTGATCTCACAACAACCTTCTGCCGTGTATAGTTTCCCTTGAGCATCCATCGTGGGGTGATCCTGACGAATCCCTCAATTTCAAAGCCTGTATGATCTACATCGCTTACGTTCAGGTTCCTCTGATTGCCTGCAGCGTCCGCCCCATAGAGTATTTCACTATCCATGTACTGATCATAATAGGTTGCGTTGAAATAGATGTTCCTCGTTAACCAGTGCCTAAGTCCAAACTCGTTTGAGGTTCCTTCTTCAGGATTCAGCATCCAGAAGGGTGGATAAAAAGATGGCGGCCATCCCGTCCCGTAGTTGATCATCTCATCAAAATTGGGAAATCTATAAAAACGCGAATGCTTGTAATAGAGGTTGGACCCCAGTTCCTTGTCATAAACAAAACCAAGACTCCATTGCGAGGCGCTTTTTTTGTGTTGAAGACTCTGCTGAGCGTTCGTAACCAGGTAGTTCTCGTTATTTGCATACAGGTTCCTCAGGTCATAGGATTCGATCCTGTAACCCAAACCCACGATCAGGCGATCCCAAAACCGTGAACTGTTTATGACGTAATAGCTTGTCGTATCTCTATAACCGGACTGCTGTTGGGCATGGTTCCAGCCAACAGTGTTGTAGGGAGGCCGATCCATTGTAAGATGTGGATACCGGGCTTCTCTGCGGAAACGGCCATCGTAGATATCCATTCCCAGGGTGATATCGTTTTTGAAAAATTCATATTCATCTTTCCTCGTATAAACCAATGATAGGCCAAAATCGTCCCATCTCTGGTCGGAATTGGTTCCAAGGGCGTACCAGAGGATTCTTCGGTCGTAAGTCCTGGCGCTGCCGATCGTTTCCAGTTTGCCAATCCTGCCACCTTCATAGAGTAGTTTAGCTATTGTCACTGTATCGTTTTTTTCGTCAGGGCCATTACCGTAAAACTTCTGTTGGGCGATATTGCGAATATCTCGTCTGTCCCATTGGTCCTTCTCTATGTAGCCGACGTTAATCTCACGCTGGTTTGACTTGGTGGTCATGATGTCAAAGGTGAGCGAAGAATTTATTTTCCAGTTAAAGTTTCCGGTAAAATTTTGAAGCGTCCATGGTCCGGGCCTGGTAACCGGTTCTATGTTTACACCGTTACCTTCATATATCCTCCAGCCCTCCTGGTAATATCTCCCCAGGAATACTCCCGCCGCTATGGAATCGCGAACAACATTGATCCCAGCCCATTCTCGGTCTGTATGCCATGAACCACCCTCCACCCCAAAATATGAGCCAGGATTCAGCCTTGGGTTTTTCAATATTACGTTTACGGCCCCTCCTATCGCATTGTTTCCAAACTGGATTGTAGCGTCGCCACGTAATATCTCGATTCTTTCAACAGATTCAGGAAATAGAAAATTGGTATTCAATTCTGTTCGCGGAATATTCAGGCTTCTACCGTTGACCAGGTAAGCAACACGATTTTCGGCTTCATTCGAGAAACCTCTAAGCACTATGCTGGAATTGATCGGAGTACCAGAAAGGCTAGGAGTATAAAGACCTGTCTGCCCCTGCAGCATCTCGGTCACCGATGTGTTTCCCAAACTACTTATACCGCGATTGTCAATGACACTCACCGCCGATGGAATAGTTGCTATGTTAGCGATACCACGGGTGGCTGACACTACTTCTGATGTTGTTGGAGCATAATCGGAAAAAGGCTGCCCTGAGGGAATCGGCTGATCGTAGCCGAATCCTTCTCCGGCGGTCGCCCTCGCTGATGAGCCTGAGGATGTCCTAGGAGCTTCAATCTCAACTCTCGGGAGTTGATCCGACGATGTTGTCGTTGATTCCTGGCTATAGACTATATCTGTCCTTAACGGACATACGGTAATAAACGCTAAAAGAAGGCAACAAAAAATATATTGTTTCTTGAGATCAGAATTTGCTGGTTTCATAAGAATTCACCGACCCTGAACCATCTGGTAATTTTTGTAGTCATTGAACTATCTGACGCCGCATATGGGAACAGAGGACTTATTCCTGAAAACATCTCCAGTAACTCGCCCCTGCCGGAAAAGTGTCGCAGGCAAATTCCAAAGTCCGGACAGCAGATTATTGGGTTCTACTGGAGGAAATTCATATTCTTTGACTACCTGGGGTGACAGATTTGGCCAACATGATGGCTGGCATAGCGGTCCGGGTCGTGGCCCGAGATTTGGCGCCGGGGGAGCGCAACCGGCCATTGCCGGCTTGCATATAGGAACACATCGTTGGAGCTGACACACGGGGGGTGTGCCGCACATGGGCCTGGGTCGACTGCAATCGGTTTTGCTACCTGCCGGAATGACTGTTTCGATAAGCCTGAAAGGCGAAGCAATAGTTGATTTGATGAGACCAACGGCATAGAAGGCTATCGCCCTGATCGGTCCAGGCTCAACATAACTTAATTCAGCAGGCCTCTGTGCTGGAGACTCAGGATGGATCCCTGCTGGAGATCGTCCATAGCACAAAACCGGATTGACCTTATTAACAGGCCGACAATTCGGCGTGACGCAACAAACCGTTGAGTTTGAAACTGATCCGTTAGGAAATGAACGGTTATCTCCAGCAAACGATTTAGCAGTCAATGACGAGGCTAAAAAACACAAAATTGCTGTTTTAAGGATTGACTGAATTGGAAGCATTGATAGTCCCTTTCACAAAAAAGTGCACAAACATAATCAGTTAACATATTGTCTTCTTTACGGATTACCTGCGCATGACAGCAAACAAGACTGTCTGGATGATCGAACGGACCCGTAGCGTCCGACCGGATTATCGAATCATTCGGTTTTGATGACTGATCTTGACGAAACTTTAGAGGTGGGCTAATTAAAGGAAACGGAAGCTGGCAAAGTTTCCCAATTACTCAGGGGGTTGTTGGCGCAACCCTTTGAGTCCTTCACTCTTCGTTATCGTCGAGACTCACATATCTAAAAAACTACATTTAAACAAAAAACCCTTCTGCCTATGGACAGAAGGGTACGTGTGTAAAACAACGCCCTTCCTGCCCTCGCAGGATTTTTTCAGGGATTCAGATTATCTGGATATTCTGGCTTCCGTCTCGTCCTAATCTCCACGCCTTCCCGGAAAACATCCTTCCAGTGGCATACTGTGGATTTCGTAAACGGTTACAGATGCGGGGCAGCGACGGATTCACACCGTCTTTCCCAAACAACCTGTTGTAAATAACTAAGAATATTTTTGATCAGTATGCAAAATATCTTTTTTGGATGTCAAGGCATTTTTTGTGATATCATTGAGGCTCTCGAGAGATTGATTTTGAGCCATAAGATTCAGGGGTATAAATGAATCATAGTAATGATAAAGATGAATTCAGCAATCCGGACTTCCCTCATGTTTCCAGCGTTTCACTTGGTGAACATAACACAAAGCCCTCAGAATATAATCCTTATGCCAATGCCTTAGCTCAATTTGACAAAGCAGCGTCATATCTAAATCTCAAAAGGGGCGTAAGAGACATGCTTAGATGTCCCAAGAGAGAACTTTCCGTAAATTTTCCAGTTATGATGGACAGTGGTGACACCAGGATGTTTAGGGGTTACAGGGTGCATCACTCAGTTGTCAAGGGTCCCACAAAAGGTGGAATAAGATATGCGGCAAATGTCTCTCTTGATGAGATCCGTGCGCTCGCAATGTGGATGACATGGAAATGCGCCTTAATGAACCTTCCTTACGGTGGCGCCAAGGGTGGCGTCATAGTCAATCCCAAGGAGCTTTCTCAAAGAGAGCTTGAACGCTTAACTCGACGATATGCCACTGAAATAAGTATTATGATGGGACCTGAGAGTGACATCCCTGCTCCAGACGTCGGGACCAATCCTCAGATAATGGCTTGGATTATGGATACTTACTCGATGCACAGGGGATTTTCAATCCCCGCAGTGGTGACTGGAAAGCCTGTAGAGATAGGTGGATCCTTAGGCCGAACCGAAGCCACTGGGCGAGGGGTTGCTTTTTGTGTCGCCGAAGCGTTGAAACTCAAAGGGATAGCCCCCCGGGGCGCTACTGTAGCAGTCCAGGGGTTCGGTAACGTCGGATCCGTGGCCAGTCGATTGGTTCATGAGATGGGAATGAAGATTGTGGGTGTCACCTGCTCACGAGGAGGAATGTTTCGGTCAGATGGTCTAGACCCATTGTCTATATCCAGACACATGGAGCATGGTGGTTGTTTGACGGAATTTCCTGATGCTGAGAACATATCTAATGAAGAATTGTTGACACTCGATTGTGATGTCTTGATAGCTGCTGCGGTAGAAAATCAGATAACGGTTTCAAACGCAGCTCAAGTGAAAGCCAGAATTATTGCCGAAGGAGCCAACGGACCTATAACCATCGGAGCTGATGAAATGCTCGTCGATAAAGGTGTTCTTATTGTTCCGGACATACTTTGCAATGCTGGTGGTGTCACTGTCAGCTATCTGGAATGGGTACAAGATCTTCAATCCTTCTTTTGGCCAGTCGAAGAAATAAATATCAAACTTCAATATCTAATGCGCCAGGCATTCGATAATGTGCTTGAATGCTCCAAAAAGCACAATGTGGCCATGCGAGAGGCGGCCCAAATTCTGGCTATACAGAGAATTTCAGATGCTATAGTTTTACGAGGTATTTATCCGTGAGGTTTGATTACCAATAGATCTCAATAGACTGATAGATGTGATTAACGAACATTGGAGCGTTGTTTTTTCCAATTTTCCAAATCTTGGATGATTTTGTATCCAATAGAGTATTTGTCAAACTTTATAGGAGTAGCTCGTGAAGCATTCCTAATGAAGTCTATCATTTTTTCCGTCGGATCCTGCATCAGTATATTGTCTTCATTCATAACCAAAATGTTTTCAGCTTTGACACTGTGTGCCCGTAATTCCTGTTCACCACCACCATGGCTTTCCGGAACTATGATGGCTTTTGTTCCGGTCAGCAATATCTCGTTTACGGTATTGTAGCCAGCTCTTGAAATAACAATCTCGGAATGATTGAAAAGATCCACCAGGTCAGGCAGAAAATCAATGAATCGTATCCTGTTGCATGATTCATGAGACCTCAAAGCCTCCACTGATGATCTGTCCAGATATGTGTCCAGCGCCATGACAACTTCATACGTCTCATGGTTTATAAACTTGTCGAAAATTTCCGCCAAACGAATCGACAGATTGAACACCTTTTGATTTCTGCCTAAAGACACAACAACTAGTTTCTTGTCTGGCATTCCAAAACGTTTGAGAGTTTCGTTACGTGAGGGCAGTTCATCATAAGTTCTGTTGGTTATTTTACCCAGGTATTGTATTTTATTTTCCAGTTCTGGATCATCACCAAGAAAGGACTTGTTTATGTCGATGACTTCCCTATCCTCGAGAACGTACATGAAATCATATAGTCCGCCAATGTTAATAGATTCTGAACGATGCCGGGGATTTTGATATGGAATCCTGAGCAATGGAATCCATTTCATTATTCCTCTACAAATGTGAGCTAAAGCAAAGTCTACTGGGCCGCCCTTACGCATCCATTTTTTCATCAACAATGGAATGAGTTCACTCATTTGGCCTGTCATATTGTGCTCTATGATCAAGGCGTCAGGTTGAAGAAAATCAAAACTAGCCATTATGAGACGCTGCCGAAAGTCAAAAACAGCCTCAAGGTCGAATCCGGTCAAGTACCGTGAATGGAGGCTGTTTTGCTTGTGATCTATATCCATCTTGACGGACGGGAGTTTTATGACTTCAATGTCTTCTTTGAAAAAGACCTGCGGAACCGAAGTTCCTGAGATGACAAGAAAATCAATGTCAGGGCGCCATTTCTTTATTCCTGAAATGACGGCCGCTGTTCTAAAAGCATGTCCAACCCCGATGGAGTTATGAGTGTAAACAAGGATTCTCTTGATTGAATCTTGTCTCATTAATACGACAGCCTGCAAACCCTTTTAGAACGTGGATCTAAGATCAGAAAGTCAAAGATTGCAAAACAGGGGCATTATATCTCAAAACAGAACGTAAAACTATCATATAGAACAACCAAAAGCGTCACATCCATTCAAAGTTAGCGTTTCAGAAAAATGACATGCTACTACATGGTCTGGGCCAATCTGTCTCAGTTTTGGCTCCTCATTGGAACATATTTCTTGAGAATAAAGACACCGCGGATGAAAAGCGCAGCCCGGAGGAGGATTTATTGGATCCGCAGTTTCACCTTTCAATATGATTTTCTTGCCTACCAGCTCTGGCCTAACACTTGGAACATTGGACATCAGCGCTTCGGTATACGGATGAAGAGGTTTGACAAAAAGGTTCTGTGCAGGAGCATATTCGACAACTTTCCCTACGTACATTAGGACGATTTTTTGGCTGAAATGCCTTATCAGCCCAAGGTCGTGAGAAATGAACAGGTATGCTAACCCCATTTGATTTTGTATCTCGAGCGATAGGTTTACAATCTGGGCCTGAACAGAAACATCAAGAGCAGATGTTGGTTCATCGGCGACCAATAGACGAGGATACAGTCCCATCGCCCTGGCTATGCATATTCTCTGACGTTGCCCTCCCGAAAAGGCATGAGGATATCGTGTAAGGTGTTGCACCTTCAAACCTACCAGTTCTATCAACTCCCTGACACGACCTTCTAGAGCCGCTCCCTTGGCAATGTTGTTCACAATCAACGGTTCAGCAAGAATTTCTCTAATAGTCATGCGAGGATTCAGCGATGCAAAAGGATCTTGGAAAATCATCTGAATATGAGGTCTTAAAGGCTTCATTTCCTTCGGTGACATTTCCGCAAGATTAACTTTGCCAGAACCATCAGGAGGGGTAAACCATATTTCACCGCTTGTCGGGCGGTAAGCCCCCATGATCATCCTTCCGACCGTAGACTTTCCGCAGCCTGATTCGCCTACCAAACCTAGAGTTTCCCCAGGTTTGATGCTAAAGCTGACCCCGTCAACGGCTTTGACGTATCCTACAACCTTTTTAAAAACACCCCTGTAAATGGGAAAATGTTTTTTCAGGTTCTTGACTTCAAGAAGCACATCTGATTGAGACAAAATGACTCCTCACAACTTCACGCACATTCTTGGACATGCCACAAAATGCCTATCCCCAACCTTAGTCAATTCATAAGGATTGTCCCGACAAACGGTGTTCCCACCACACTCGTTACATCTACCGAAGAATGGGCAGCCCACTATGTAGGTCAAAGGATCGGGAAGGGAACCTTCAATAGTCGCAAGCTCGGTCCTGACAGGGGTATCAATCCCTGGAACTGACCTTAGTAGGGCTTGAGTGTACGGATGAAGCGGATTTTCAAAAATGTCACCTACAGGGGCCTGCTCCATCACTCTGCCAAAATATACCACCAAGACATCATCGCTAATATCGGATATCACACCCAAGTTGTGCGATATGAACAGGATAGCCATTCCGAACTCTTCTTGAAGTTCTTTTAACAAAGCGAGAATCTGAGCCTGAACTGTGACATCCAAAGCGGTAGTCGGTTCATCGGCGATGAGGACTCTCGGTCTGCAAATCAATGCCATAGCGATCATGGCTCGTTGCCTCATCCCTCCCGACAGTTGATGTGGGTAGGCGTCAATTCTATTTTCTGGCTGCGGAATTCCCACCCTAATAAGCATTTCGATTGCCTGATTTCTGGCTTCAGCCTTTGAAAGGTCTGAATGAAGGAGCAGCGCTTCCATTATCTGGCTGCCAACCGTGTGCACAGGACTAAAAGAATTCATTGGCTCTTGGAAAATCATCGAGATCTCACTGCCTCTGATACTCCGAGCTAATGACTTTTTCGCGTCTACAGTTACTAAGTCTATGATACCTTGTTCGTTCACGTCATTTGGTCCCATCTGAAACAGGATTCGTCCGTTGACAATTTTTCCCGGAGATGGAACGATTCTCAGAATGGATTGCCCAATAACACTTTTCCCGCTACCAGACTCACCTACAATTCCGAGAGTTTTTCCCTGCTCAAGCGAAAAACTCACACCGTCTACCGCTCTAACAGTTCCTTCATCTATAAAAAAATGCACCTGAAGATCATCAACTTCTAACAATGGCGGCATTAATATCACCTCGAATATGGATCCACGGCGTCACGCAGCCCATCTCCCACAAAATTGAATGAAAGCACAATGATGATCACGAACACTACCGGAATGAGAAGCCAGGGGTATAACGCTACCGTAGTGACATTTTGAGCTTCCTTTAGGAGAACTCCCAGGCTGGTTATCGGTGGCCTCAGCCCAATTCCCAAAAAGCTCAGGGCAGTTTCCGCGAGTATCATTCCGGGTATGGCGAGAGTAACTGACACTATGATGTGAGACGTAAAGGACGGCAACAGGTGCCTGAAAATTATTCTTGAGTCACTTGCGCCTATGAAACGGGCCGCCAAAACAAATTCTTCCTCTCGAAGGGCTATGAGCTTCCCCCGAACCATCCTCGCGAGATCTGTCCACCCGACCAAAGAGAGAATCAAGGTTATTGCGAAATAGACTTTGAGGGCCGGCCAATGAGTCGGCATAGACGCAGATAACCCCATCCAAAGAGGAATACTAGGGAAACACCGAATTATTTCTATGACTCTCTGTATTACTACATCCGCCCATCCTCCAGAATATCCAGATATGCCTCCCAAAGTCAGTCCCAAAACAAGACTAAGGAAAACACCTATCATTCCAATTGATAACGATATACGAGTTCCGTACAAGCACCTTGAAAATACGTCCCTACCCATTCTGTCGGCGCCAAACAAAAACAGCTTGGCTGGGGATTCTACACCGAAAAAATGAATGTCGGTTTCCCACAACCCCCAGAATAAATAAGTATCACCGCGAACGAATAACTTTATAGGGTAATTGGTCCCCATGACCTCTTTGAATGCAATCTGATGGGTTTCAAAATCTATTTCGACATCCATTTTTCTTACAAAAGGCCATCTAATGTTGCCATTCTCGTCAATGATGTGAACTTTCGACGGCGGGGAATAGATTGACTCAAGATGCCTTGTATCTTTCTCATAAGGAGCCAGAAATTCACAAAAAATTGCGGTAATGTACATTCCCACTATAGCCAGAAGACCTATCATGGCCAGAGTATGTTTTTTGTAACGCCACCACACGAGTTGCCTCCAGGTGGCATTCAAGTATTTCATCTCTTTCTGTTTTTGTTCCATCACAGACCCTCCCTTGCTCCAAAGCGGATTCGAGGGTCAACCCACGCAAGCAAGATGTCAGATATGAGTGTGCCAACGACTGTGAGAAACGAAAGCAGCATTATGAATGTTCCCGCCAACTGCATGTCCTGACTCAACAAAGCGCTCAACAATAGTGGCCCTGTTGTGGGCAAATTAAGCACCACCGCAGTAATTGCTATACCTGAAACTAATTCGGGTAACGTCCAGCCTATAGTGCTGACCAGAGGATTAATCGCTACCCGCACAGGATATTTCAGAATAAGATGTACTTCTGACAGGCCTTTTGCCCTGGCTGTCGTCACGTAGGGCTTCCGGAGTTCATCTAAAAGATTGCCTCGGATTATACGAATAAATTTGGCAGTGTGAGCGGTCCCGACAATCACCACTGGTATCCACAGGTGCTTCATGAGATCTATGAACTTGGCCACACTCCATGGGGCTTCGGCATATTCAGGCGAAAAAAGACCGCCGATACTTAACCCCAGATAAGCGTAAGATACCCAAAGCATCACCAGTGCAAACAAAAAGTTCGGTGTCGCCAGTCCAATAAAGCCTATTATCGTTAAAAGGTAGTCCATCCACGAATATTGACGTACGGCGGAATAAATCCCTATGGGCAAGGAAATGATCCAGGTGAACAAAATGGTGAATACCGAGATCACAATGGTCAGACTTAACCGTTCACCAATGAGTTCTGAGACAGGCCTGTTCCATTCGAAAGAATGGCCGAAATCTCCGTGTAAAAAGTTTGAAGCCCACTTCAGATACTGTTTATAAAGAGGCTCATCCAGGCCAAAGCGCTCTTTGATGGCTTCAAGTTCTGCTTGGTCCACGGTTTCTCCACTAGCGCTCAATTGTGAAACGTAAGTGGTTAGAAAATCCCCTGGAGGCAATTGGATGATTATGAATGAAATTATAGAGATAGCTATCAACGTCGGAATCATGATGAGAATCCGGCGAATTATGTAGGCGATCATCCTACCGACCCTCTCTCGTAATAATGTGGAAACTCAGCAAAAGTCTGTTGACGCCACGTTCTCTGTTAGACACAGAATTACAACTGGTTAAACATTCGCCGTCATTTGCCTGCTAATTCTATATCAATGGCAGACTCTATCATAAAAAAGCAAAGAATTATTTAAGGCCGTTACTACGTAGCCGAACCTTAAACAGCCACACCCTGTTCCTGAGAATTTTCCAAATTATCGTGTTCCACTCTTCTTGGTAACAAAAGAAAATTGTTCAGGATGTATAGGACCTGGATTGGGGTAGATCCAACTCTGAAAATCCTTTTTTGCAATATTAATCATGTCTTTGGAAACAACATAATAGTCAGGAGGATCATGAACCAAGCCAATAACGTAAAGGTTCTTCTCATTCGCAGCTAACATTTTGGCGAAAAGCTCCTTACGTTTGTCTGAATTAACTGCGGTTAGGATGTCTCTGTAATTCTGCATCATTTCCTTGATATCGTCAGGAGGCTCATCACCCTTGGTTCCACCACTCTGAAACCATTGCGCATACAGAGGGGCGTTCAGACTTTCAGAGTTGTATGGAAAATACCACCTTGGTTCAAGCAGACATTCTATCCCACCATCACCAGGCCAGAGAGCTATTTCATGAACAGCATTTTGAGTGCGCTGCCTGAAAAGCTCCATGGTCTCTGACTTTACTTCTGTCTCTATACCTACGGCTTTAAGGTTGGAGGCTATCACCTCGGCAGAATCAACCCATCCCGGAACAGAAACAGAGACGTCCAAGGATAGCTGAAGGGGTTTACCATCAAGCCTCAGCCGCTTTCCGTCCCTCCCTATCTTGAGTCCCATTTCGTCAAGGAGGCTCATCGCCTTAGAGGGGTCATATTCCGTATATGCCTTTTCATAGGAAGGACTATAAAATTCCGACTCCGGTAATGGGGCTGCTTGACGAGGAACCCCCTTACCCCTGCATACAATTTTGTTAATTTCTGGCCTATTAATTGCGTGAGACATGGCCTTCCTGAATCGCGGGTCACTAAGAATTTCTTTCAATGCAGGATCTTTGTGATTTAGATTCGGAGCCAGCAAAAGACCTACCGACGCCGTAGATGTTTTGGGAACCAATCTGTAGTTTCCATTGCTCAGGCTTGCCAACAGAAGCACCGAATTCTGCATGCTACCGAGGTGCCGACCTTGCATATCTATTTCGCCAGCTATGGCCTTCAATATTATTGTCTTAGCTTCAGCCTGGAGATCATGAACCATGGTATCAATGTACGGTAGCTGATTACCAGCAGTGTCAACCTTCCAATAATACGGATTTCGCTCCATCACAAATCTCTTAGCCGGAGCCGGCACTTTCGTGATCCACGCGCACAAAGAAGGCATCTGATCAGTGATAAATAGAGACGTTCGGAGGTTAGAAACATCTAAAAATAATTTGCCCCAAGTCGATGCATTCCGCGCTTCCATTAGCTCTTTAAGTTTTTCAGGGTCCGCATATTTTTTGTGAAACTGCTTCAAATAATGCTTAGGCTTGGTTACAAGCTCCATTCCATGAGGACAGGCCAGTTGCTCCAGAAAAAGACTATCTGGTTTTTCAAACTCAACTCTGAATGTGAAGTCATTGACCTTTTGAACTTTGGGTAGATTTCCGTCAGCCGATATCCATTTCGGAGGAGATGGCGTTAGTTCCTTGTCCGCAAGAATGTCCTCAAAATAAAACAAGATGTCATCGGCGGTAAAAGGCTGGCCGTCGGACCATTTTACCCCCTCTAACAAATAAAAGGTGAATATTCTACCCGTTTGATCAACCTCCCATTTTGTGGCCAAATTCGGAACGATCTTGTAGTCAGGACTCCAGCGAACCAACGGTTCATACAATACTCGCCGCACACCAACAAGATCTGATAGCCCCGTATACGCTCGTCTCCACACTCCTCCATACGATCCTACCTGGTCCACAGGCTTGATCACAGGAGGAGATGCTGGAAGCCTTTTTTCGACCGGCGGTAGCTGACCACTCTTAACGAGTTTTGACAGCATTGGCGCTTCATTGAAAGCTAGACTCCAGGAACAGAACAACATAATTAACAACATTGAAGTGAAAGTTAGTCGAAAAGGCCTACCAAGAATATGACTGGGCATCATTCCTCCATCAAACTCAAAATGAGAGGCAAGGCTTTACTGTACTGTGATTCCCTAATTTTACTGTTAATTTGGACAATACTAGCATCATTCCTCTTCAAACTCAAAATTTTTAATCGGAATAATTCCTATTCCAATCACCCAAAATTAAATTTCAATTGCCGGTTTTTTTATGTACATGAACTCCAGAGACATAGCCCATGTAGATTGACCTTAAAATTAACACTTTTTTAAGGGGTTAAATAAATTGATGAACTACTAAATTGTCATCAAAATATTCATCGCTCATATACATCCAGGTTATTCAGAAAAATTGTTAAAATGGAATTTCATCTTCTGGAGGCGGAGGGAAATAACCCCGCTCATCATTTTTTGGTTTTTGGGTTGCCTGCTGCCTAGGCTGTCCCGAAGATGCCCTTCTGTGTGATTCATCACTCCTGGAGGCTTGGTCTGCAGTGGGACCTCCAAGCAGAATGAGATCGCTGGCTATTATTTCAAAAGTAGTTCTCTTATTTCCATCCTGGTCCTCCCATTCCCGGCTCTGAATCCTACCTTCGACGTATGCTTGTTTTCCTTTCCCAAGATATTCGCCGCAAATCTCTCCTAGCCTACCCCACGCAACTATGCGATGCCATTCCGTCTTTTCTTGGTCTTTCCCATCTTGGTCTCGCCATTTCAAGGAAGTTGCGAGAGTAAACGTTGCTACAGCCTTCCCGGAAGCCGTATAACGGACTTCTGGATCCTTGCCTACGCGCCCAAGTAGCATTACGCGGTTCAGAGACCTCTCCGCCATGTAACACCTCCAATATTTGAATGTGAAGAAATTGTATAAATAGTTTGCCGGGACTAATTAGAATCAGTATCCTCTACGATTAATCAGGGCGTGTCAAGCATTCCTGTGTTAGCCTTGTCTTGAAAAATGGAACGACGTGAATCAAACCATTCGTCAACAAATCATTGAATTGTTACTCCAGGGTGAGTTTTCATCAAAATCCATATCAAAAATTATTGGAATAAAAGAAAAGGACGTTTTGGAAGCTCTACCTCATGTCCAGAAAAGTCTCGGAAGAGGCAATGAGATAATATCTCAAGCTGCGCGTTGCCTGGAATGTGGATTTGCATTCAAAAAAAGAGACCGTCTCACGACCCCGAGTCGATGTCCTGTTTGTCGGTCAGAGGCAATTTCACCGCCGTTATTTGGAATTTGCAATAAGATTCTTAGGTAGCGGCCTTCCCTAAGTCATCATTGATGCAGCCAGGGCACAACAAGGCGCGTTAGATTCTTGCAAAAAGCACAGCAGAGGAGCCTGTTCAAATCCGATACATTGATTCAATTATGCGTGCTATAATTTTTCCAAAAAATGGGAGTTGCTACCACCAATGATCACGAAATTAAAGTTTGATGATGTTTGCGATTTTCAGGAAGACTCCATATTGCCGGTCCAGGAAGATAGGCTTCGTAAAACTATAGCAGCAATGGTTCAGACGTGCCAGGAAGAACACACCGTAGATCACGTTGGGGCGGCGCTTATTCCGTCGAAACAGGAAATCATCGGAATCCTGGGCATATTACAGGATCTATTATTCCCAGGATTCTTCGGAAAACAGGAACTCACTACTCAGACGTTAGAATATCACCTCGGCAGTGAAATGATTCAGCTATATGAAGCGCTATCTGCCCAGATTTCCCGTAGTATCCGGCATGAATGCCGACGGGCTGACAACATATGTTTGAAATGCGTAGAGAGAGGTCGCGAAGAAGCCATTGTATTTGTGGAAAAACTCCCGCAGTTACGTCGAACACTTAGTCGAGATGTAGTAGCGCACTATGATGGAGATCCTGCCGCCAAGAGTCTTGACGAGATAGTTTTTTCCTATCCTGGCCTGTATGCAATTTTTGTTTACAGGGTGGCGCACGAGTTGTTCCTCAGGCAAATTCCTCTAATGCCAAGAATAATGACTGAGCACGCACATTCGCTTACTGGAATAGACATCAATCCAGGGGCTACCATTGGCTCAGATTTTTTTATTGATCATGGAACGGGTGTAGTCATTGGTGAAACAACAACAATTGGCGACAGAGTTCGTATTTATCAAGGTGTAACCTTGGGCGCGCTTTCAGTGCCTAGAGAATCTGAGGGCGGGAACGTTCTGAGAGGCAAAAAGCGCCATCCAACCATTGAAAATGATGTCACGATTTATGCCCAGGCTACCATTCTTGGGGGTGACACAGTTATAGGAGAACGCTGCGTAATAGGAGGAAATGTCTGGCTAACATCTTCAGTTCCTCCAGACACTACTGTTCTCATCGAACCTCCAAGACACGTTTTCAAGGAAGACAAACATAAGATTGCCGTAGATTAACCTCAAATAATTTCCAGAAAACGATAGTCTGGAGTTTGTGATTGACAAGAGTCGTTTGAGCCACGAATTTCAATTTGCCCATACTTTGCAATATTTTTTATTTGGTCCCAACCTTGAAGCAATGCTGCGTTTTTGTTAAACTAGTCAGAGAAAAAATTTCGGGAGCTGCTTTAGCTCGAACGAGGAGAAACATTGGCAAAGATATTCTATGATAAAGACGCTGATCCAGCGTATTTGGCAAATAAGACGGTGGCAGTAATTGGTTATGGTAGTCAGGGACACGCTCATGCTCTCAACCTTAACGATTCAGGGATTAAGGTCGTTGTAGGTCTTCAAAGGGACAGTCGAAGATGGGACAAGGTGATCCAAGATGGACTCAAAGTCATGGAAGTTGAGGAAGCTGTTAGGGTCGCTGACATAGTAATGATCCTTGTGCCCGATGAAATTCAGTCTAAATTATACAAGGAAAAAATAGCCCAAAACCTTACCGGCGGAAAGGCCCTCGCTTTTGCTCATGGCTTTAACATTCATTTTGGCCAAATTGAACCAAGTACGGATGTAGACGTATTCATGGTGGCCCCCAAAGGCCCCGGTCATTTGGTTAGACGAACTTACAAGGAAAAATTTGGCGTTCCAGCTCTACTCGCAATCTATCAAGACGCCACAGGAAATTGTTGGAACATAGGTATGGCTTATGCCCAGGGAATTGGTGGAGCTCGAGCAGGTGTTATTGAAACAACTTTCAAGGAAGAAACAGAGACCGACTTGTTTGGTGAACAGGCTGTTCTTTGTGGTGGGGTTACGCAATTAATTCAATCGGGATTCGAAACACTTGTAGAAGCCGGTTATCAACCCGAGATTGCCTATTTTGAATGCCTTCACGAACTGAAGCTTATTGTTGACCTCATCTATGAGGGCGGAATTGGTAGAATGCGATACTCTATCAGCAACACCGCAGAATATGGGGACTTGACAAGGGGCCCTCGTATTGTCGACGATAGGACAAAGCAAGAAATGAAAAAAATCCTCTCTGAAATTCAGTCAGGTGAATTTGCCAAAGAGTGGATTCTTGAAAATCAGGCAGGTAGACCAGTATTTAAAGCGATGGAGCGTATGGCTGCAGAACACCAAATTGAAACAGTTGGGTCCAATCTCAGATCAATGATGAGCTGGATATCTGCTCCTCTTGAAGAGAAATAATTTAATTAAGGTTGAAGTAGCCATACTATTGAATTGAGGCGAAACGGGAGCTAATTGGCATTGGTCGTTTCGTGCGCCTTCGTGGCGAATCTTTGAAAATACCTTTTTAGTTAAAAACCTAATTTCAGCTTATCTCTTAAATTATGAGCTAATTTTAGCTGGCTTGGAATAGTGGTGTGTTATGCCACTAATGCGAAAATGACGTCTGCGGTGTGATTAACAGTCTGGGTGAGTTTACAGGCGAGAGTTTCTTAGTGTTTTGATCAACTTCGGGGGGCCGAAATGGGCTTTTGAGAAAGGAAAACGGCCAATATGATTAAGAGTATCAAAGTCAAGAATTTCAAAAACTTCAAGGAAGCTGAATTCGATGTCAGACCTTTGAATATTTTCATCGGACCAAATGGTACCGGAAAATCCAACTTAGGCAACTTTTTGCTCATGATGAGTTTTCTCGCCTCAGGTCCATTCAGTAGCGCGTTTGGTCCAGGACCTTTTACCTTCAGACAAACATTGAGCAGAAAAGAAAAAAGCGTGTCAGAAAATCAGGAACTGGATTTGCATTTCGAGGTCACGCTTGAAGTTGAGAACGTAAATTATAGTTACTCGATTGTTTTCACGGAAATTCGGCGAAATGAATATTTGATAAAAGAGGAAACTCTTCAGGAGGTTCAGGGGGAGATTCTTTTTACAATCAACGACGTGAAGGCTAGAGAGTCGAAAATGGCTCAGATGAGGAAAGGTCATGCGTGGAATGATTCTGAGAAGAGAATTAGAGCCGTTGCTCAATACCTTTCAAAGATTAAACGTTACAGGTTCATCCCGGATTTGATCAAAAAGCCATCTGCAATACAGGATTCTTATCTTCTGGACCATACCGGCGAAAATCTGGCTGCCGTAGTTCATCATCTCGAAAGAAACCACCCCGAAAATTTCTATCGCATAGTTCAAGAGGTCAAGAGATGCATTCCTGGAATCAAGAGAATATTCACGCCTCATTTGGGTGATCCCCACCAAGTTGGTATTGGAGTTGAGGAGGAGAATAAGTCCGGTTATTTCGTGGGACCACAACTATCCGATGGCTTTCTTGTTTTTCTTGCGCTCTGCACTCTGTTCAATCTTCCCGATCAGCCGAGAATCTTTTTTATTGAAGAACCTGAGACCTATCTCAATCCAAACAGGCTTCGAGTGCTCTACGGTCTTATGCACCGTTTTGCAGCCTTAAACCCTAGCAAACAGGTGCTTATGAGCTCTCATTCACCTTATTTTATAGACTGGTCGGATTCTAAACCGGAAGAACTTACCTTGATGATGGACGTCGATGGTTGGACCCAATTCAAGAATTTAAAATCAGCCGGAGATCTCAGGGACTTTCTTGAAGATGACGCATGGGGACAGTTATGGGTAAATAAGTTTTTTAGAGCTGACTATGCGGATGAACCATTGCCCGAAATGGAGGAATTGCCGATCGAGGTAAGCCAGGATTACGATGATGAGTGGAACTTGGACAGAGACGACCAGCGGCTCTCTGGTAAGTAGTCTAGGAGCCAGCATTAGAAACTCAAGAAGAGTGAACCCTGGCTGAGAATTTTATATTTTGTTCATGCTGTTCGGTTATTCAATATTACTGTGTGTTGTGTAAATTGATTTCATGAATCATTTGAACGCGTTTTTTGTTTGAATTGACAAATTCGTTACTGCTAGCAAGTTACTACTCTTTTGTTCCTCCAATTTTTATTGCAGCTATCAAAATAGTACATATCTTTTAAAGGGAAATGTGACAATTGGTGTGCTAAAACTCTGGCATTATTCCGAGTAAAGTGATAGTTTGGGGTGTGTTAAACTTAGCCTATCATTCCTGAAAAAAAATTGTCTACATGGCGGAAGGAGATGAGAAATGAGCTGGATTCAGATTCTGACTTATTTGTGTGGCGCTATCTTCATAGTAGGATTTGCGGCCAAAATGCTTAAATATGCCACGATGCCAATGCACGTTCGTTGGGAATTATATCCAATTCCTCACGAAGGCAAACATAAATCATATGGCGGTTCATTCTATGAGGAGGTCAATTTCTGGAAACATGAGAGACATAAAGATCATGTTGCGCAGTATGTGTTCATGCTTCCGGAAATTCTATTTATCAAGGCCTTATATGAGGACAACAAGTCGCTTTGGTATTGGTCATTTCCTTTCCACATGGGCCTCTATCTGGCTATAGCTGGACTTGCCTTTTTGGCTCTTGGAGCTTTACTACAGTTACTGGGCTTACCCGCTACAACTGCTATAGGAAGTTTTGTCCAATCCCTGACAATACTCTTTGGGGTTGTTGGCTATGTCTTGGGCGCAATTGGGGTTATAGGGCTATTAATAAAACGTATGACTGATCGCGAACTAAGCGAATTTTCGGCTCCAATTGATTACATGAATCTGATATGGTTGGGAGCAATCTTTGTCACCGGCTTTCTGGTGTGGTTAAACGATCCTGGTTTTGCAATTTCACGCGATTACTTGGTCAGTATAATCACTTTCAGCTCAGCGAAAAGTCAATTGACCGGACTGCACTATTTGAACCTGCTATTTTTCCTCGGATTCATTGCTTATTTCCCGTTCACACACATGACTCACATGGTTTCAAAATATTTCATGTGGGATAAGGTGAAATGGGATGATACTCCTAACGTAGGTGATCCAGGTGTTGACGCCAAAATCAAGACTTACCTAGGTTACCCGGTAACATGGTCGGCCACCCATATAGATGCTCAGGGAGGCAAGAAAACCTGGGCTGATGTAGCAACTTCCAATCCATGGGAAAATAAATAAGAGAATTTACTCGGAGGATATAAAATGAAGCCTGAAGAATTGTCCAAACCTGCCGAGCAGTTGGTTGACCTGAATCCTCAAAATTTTGCGACCCTGCCTCCGCCATATGAAAATTTCAAAGAAACTCCTCTTTCTCCCTTGACTGATGACCAGAAAAATAGATGGGAGCATTCACTAGATGGAGTGAGTTGTCTGACTTTACCTAAGCCTCAAACCCCGGAAGAAGAAGAGAAGCTTGTAGCAGCGTTTTTATCCGGACTTCAAAAGTTAATGACCAAAGAAAACAACTGGACTTTCTTGCAGCCTCTGATGTTGTCCTTGGAATACTGCGCAAAGTGTCAGACCTGTGCTGAGGCCTGCCCAGTTTTTGAAGCAAGCGGTCACAAAGATATATACCGCCCAACATTTAGAGCCGATGTGCTAAGAAAAATCGCCAAAAAGTATCTTTCACCGGGTGGACAAATACTAGCCGGTTTCAGAGGTCATGACATTGAACTCAATTGGGACCTGGTGGCCCGGTTAGCTGAACTGGCCTACAGATGCACCTTGTGCCGAAGATGCACCTCCGTTTGCCCTGTTGGCGTAGACAATGGGTTGATCACTCACGAACTTAGAAAATTGTTTAGCCAGGAACTGGGAATTGCCGCTCAAGAAATACATGAAAAGGGATCGGTAAAACACCTTAAGTTCGGATCTAGCACAGGTATGACTACAGCGGCTATCGGAGACATCATTGAGTATCTCGAAGATGACATCGAAGAAAAGACGGGAAAGCGCATTAAGATACCTCTAAACAAGAAAGGGGCCGAAATTCTTCTTGTTCACAATGCGGGCGAATTCATGTCCTGGCCTGAAAATCCGATGGCTTTTGCAATACTCTTTGACGCCGCAGGAATCGATTATACGATTTCTACCGATTTAGTTGGTTACGACGCAGTCAATTATGGGCTGTGGTATGACGATGTTCAGTTTGCCCGAGTCGCGCTCAAACACCTTGAAATAGCTCGTGATCTTGGAGTTCAGAAAATCGTTATCGGAGAGTGTGGACATGCGCACAAGGCTCTTTCGGTCATCGCAGATCGTCTCCTTCCTGGCGAACAAATGATCCCTCGAGAGAGTTCCTATACCCTGCTTTGGGACATCGTGAAATCCGGTAAGATAAAGTTTGATCCTTCCAAGAACGATTTTCCTGTAACCTTACACGATCCGTGTAACGCCGTTAGATTGATGGGCATTGTAAAACCACAGAGGGAAGTTCTCAAGGCTATAACACCTCCTGGTCGTTTTAGGGAAATGACACCACATGGTGTCGAGAACTATTGTTGTGGAGGCGGTTCCGGCTTTGCAATTATGAGTTCCGGAAATTTCACTGACTGGAAAATCAAGTTATCGGGCAGAAAGAAGCTTCAACAGATTCTTGGAGCTTTCCAGGGTGAGATGGATCCTGAGGTTAAAAAGATGGTCTGCGCCCCGTGTTCAAACTGCAAGGGTCAGATCCGAGATTTGTTGGAAACTTACGAAGTTTTTGAAAAGACCGGTATATGGTACACTGGCTTGGTCGAAATGATGGTCAATGCGATGGTTGATCAGGAAAAACCGTTCCTCGAATGGCCGGGTGATGAGGAAGATGACGACGATATGTGATCAAAGATGTTAACATGATGATCATTCCTTGATTTGTCTAAAAGGCCGGCGACCAAAATCGTCGGCTTTTTTCTTGAACCCCGTCACGTTGAGTTCACGAAATGAAAAATCTTCATAAAAAAAGGCGGTCGTGAACCGCCTTTAACCTGATCAAAGGACTGAGGAGTATAACAAAAGTCTCTGATCTAATTCTCTTTGTCAGCGCCACTGAGCTGGACAAGGTGATTCCATCGCTCCGAAACTTTTTGTTGAATTTCTGCTGTCAGTTTTTCATCCAAGTGACGATATCTCCCCTGACCCTTGAAATACTCCGAGACTGGCTTTAGTTCTTTAGGCTTTCTGTTGAGCTTCCATACACCGTTTTCAACCTCATATAGAGGAAACACACCCGAATCGACAGCGAGCTGACCATATTCTATGGATTTGTTCGGAGGGATTCTCCATCCTGTTGGACACACTGAAAGAATGTGAACGTAGGATGGACCTTGAACTTCCTTGGCCTTGAGAATTTTTTTCTGAAGATCATTAAAGAATGTCGGACATGCAGTCGCCGTGTAAGGAATGCCATGGGCAGCGGCAATTGCGGTCATATCCTTTTTCCAGGTCATCTGGCCTGCCGGGGTAACTTTACCCGCTGGAGATGTTGTGGTCGTAGCTCCAAAAGGAGTGGACGAAGATCTTTGTATTCCAGTGTTCATATATGCTTCGTTATCGACGCAGACATAAATAACCTTGTGTCCCCTCTCAATCATCCCTGACAGGGATTGAAGGCCTATGTCCGTGGTGGCGCCATCTCCGCCCATAGCAAGTATCGTAATGTCCCTATCGGGAATTCGTTTTTTTCTTTTCAGCGCCTTGAGACCCGCTTCGATCCCCGATGCGACTGCAGCGGTATTTTCAAAGGCCACGTGCATCCATGGCACATTCCACGATGTGTACGGATACGGAGAAGAAATGATTTCCATACAACCGGTAGCCATCGCCATGACCATGTCAGGTCCAATGGCTTTAAGCACATGCCTTACCGCAAGAACTTCAGCGCAACCTTGACATGCGCGATGCCCGCTGCTTATGTATTCTTCCATTGGGAAGTTTTTTAAGGGCTTAATAACTTTCTTTTTTTCTGTTTCAGCCATTTTTTTCTCCATCAATCGCACGCCCTTAGCCACGGACGCCATAGATATAATGATCCATGTGTTTATCGGTGAGAGCCTTTTCGACCATTGTCGCTATATCTGTGGGGGTAACGTCTCGACCGCCAAGACCAGCAACCATGCAATAGATATTGGGTCGAACCGGTTCGCTGTACATCACGGTTCTGATTTCGGAAGTCAGGGGTGAATTAGCCCCTCCTGGCGTCAACGCTCTGTCCAACACTACGACATCTTTGACTGCCGACAACACTCTCTTGATCTCTTCTTTGGGTAAAGGCCTCCACAATCGCAAGTTCACCAGGCCAACCTTCTTACCACTAGCTCTCATTTCGTCAACAGCTATAGAAGCTGTTTCGCAGATTGATCCCATGGCCAGAATAAGCGTTTCGGCTCCTTCTGTTTTGTAGGTTTCGACGGGCCGGTATTGACGTCCGGTAAGTTGAGCCAATTCGTCCCAAGCTTCGCTTATAACTGGCGCCGAACTCCATATTGCCTCATCCAGAGCTTTCTTGGCCTCCGTAAAAATTTCCGGCATTCCAAAAGCGCCCATAGTCACTACCTTATCCGGGTGAAGCGTGTTAATGGGCTCAAAGGGAGGTAAATATTTCTTAACCATCTCCTTAGTCCAAAACTCTATCGGCTCGATGACATGAGTCAGACCGAACCCATCTACATTGATTATGACAGGGAGAGACACTCTTTTGTCTTCAGAGACTCTGAAAGCATGAAAGATGGCATCGTAGACTTCTTGGCCATTTTGGCAAAAAACCTGAATCCAGTTGCAATCGCGGATCATCATCGTGTCAGAATGATCGTTCCAAATCGAAAGAGGAGCGCTTAGCGCGCGATTTGCCAGAAACATTACAAGGGCCAGCCTCATCGATGAAGCAATAAACACGATTTCGGACATTAGCGCCAAGCCTTGCGCTGAAGTCGCAGTAAATGTTCGCGCCCCAGCTGCAACAGAACCACAGCAAACGCTCATGGCAGAGTGTTCACTCTCCACTGGAACAAACTCGGCATCCAGATGCCCAGAGGCGCAAAGTTCTGCAAGATGCTCGACCACGTGAGTTTGTGGGGTGATTGGGTAAGCAGCCACTACATCCACATCGCATAAGCCTACCGCATCAGCCGCCGCTATCGAAACTTCAATTCCTACTTTTTGCCCCATTACTAATCCTCCTCCATCACGATTGCTTTGGCGGGGCACTCATAAGCGCATATCCCACAGCCTTTACAGTAATCAAAATTCCACACAAAAACATTGTTCCCATAATCGGCGGAAATGGCGCTTTCTGGGCACATGATGTAACAGCGCCAGCATCTTATGCAAGCATTTGGGTCATACACCGGCTTTTGCGATCTCCAGGCTCCAGTATGATAGCATGACGCGTTTCCAGGCTCGGTAATTACTCCTCCGGGCTCAATCTCATGCCATAAGATTTGATCCATAGGTTTTGTCACTGTCTCCTCCGTTAACTCAGGCAGCAAATGCAAGAGATAAAAATTCTTGATTGACTTTAAACAACACTCTATTCGTAAATTATGGTTTCATTAAAAGCACGCTGCATGGCTTCAATATTTCTGGAAGCGATTTTCCCAAACCTTTTTTCAAAGGGGCCTTTTAATGACTCAACACTCAGAATTGCAGTTCCTTTTACGAGCGCCCCTACCATCGTCGTATTGGTGATGGGAAGCCCAATGACTTCTCTTGCAATTTTGCTTGCATCAGTCAAAGCCAGTCGCCCCGAATAACCTATCTTGTTCCTGATTGTCTGGGCATCCTCTGAAGAATTTATTATTAGTATGCCCTTTTCATTTAATCCCTCAGACGGATTGGCTATCTCCAACAAGGAGGGATCTAAAACTATAACCACGTCAGGGTTATAAACCTTATACCTCGTTCTAACCGGTTGATCATCTACACGAGCAAAAGCAACGACGGGCGCGCCGCGTCTTTCCGGTCCGAAACTAGGAAAAGCCGTGGCAAATTTCCCTGTCCCAATGGCCGCCTGAGCTACTAACTCTGCCGATGTAACGGCGCCTTGACCTCCCCGGCCATGAAATCTCATCTCAATCATAGCTGCTCCTTAAAAAATTGTTATTCATAATCCAAATTCGAAGGATCATCGAATTCACTGCCAGTAGAAAATCCTGCATTTTCACTAATAATTTCCATGCAATTTATCAGGTTCAGTTTTGCTTCCGAGAGTTCTAGTATCTCCGAAGTGAGTAATTCCTTTTTTGAAAGATAAGAATCGATGCGTTCGTTAAGCAACCTAATGTGTCTTAGGTCAGTTTCAACGTTGTCCACAAATCTTTGAATAGCAGGTTCAGGTTCGGATAATGTCTGCATCAGTTTCAGGTCCCATTCATCAGCTTTTTTCCATCGAGCTACCGTAGCTGGATGAACGCCAAGTTTTTTCGCCATTTCCTTGTTGGTGATTCGGCCTTTATCCTCAAGAAATTTTGTTTCAGCCACTTTTCGGTCGTGGTTTTTTTTCATAAGTGGAACCTCTGCCATCCACATCCTAATGCTAAATAGTCAAATAATAACTATTAGCAAATTGCTTTATATCTTAGCAAGACGTATCTTCAATAACGCCAGTGTTTTTTGATCTTGATTCTTTAAGGAACGACAATGACAATTGTTTAGTGTCAGCAAATTCTCTGCTGTGATGGCGCATAAAAAATTGAGGAACAATTTATGCCTGTAGATGAAAAACTTTTGCAAACTCTCCCAACGAGCCCGGGCGTCTACCTGATGGAGGATAAGAACCAGAAAATTATCTATGTCGGTAAGGCTAGTAACCTACGGCATAGAGTTAGAAGCTATTTTTCAAAGAGTGGGGACGAAAGGATCAAAGTTCGTTTCATGATTGAGCGAGTAGAAAATATACGTACGATTTTGACACGGACCGAGAAAGAAGCTCTCATTCTAGAAAACAATCTCATCAAAGAACATCGTCCGAAGTACAATGTGAATCTCAGAGACGACAAATCTTTTTTTGCTCTAAGATTAAACATTTCGAATGAGTTCCCGCGACTTTCACTTATAAGAACACAACGAATTGAATCCGATGGGGAGAAATACTTCGGGCCGTATTCATCCGCGAGGGACGCCCGCGTCACTCTGCATCTAATAAGAAAGCTTTTTCCTTTGAGACAATGTACTGACAGACAGTTAAAAACATGCACGCGACCTTGTTTAAACTGTCAGATGAAAAGATGCATGTGTCCTTGCACGGGCAATGTTGATCCGGATGAGTATAGAAGAATGGTTAATTCCATTGTACTTTTACTTGAGGGGAAAAGCGATGAATTCACAAGATATCTTCAGAGCCAAATGCAGGATGCAGTAAACAATCTAAGGTTTGAGGAGGCCGCCAGATTAAGGGACAGACTCGCGTCAGTCAAAAGGACGCTTGAAATTCAAAGCGTCGCGTTCTTTCACCAAAAGGATCAGGATGTTGTTGCGCTAGAAACTGGCGAATCTGATACCTTTGCTGTAGCTTTCCTATCATTTAGAAAAGGCAATTTAATTTCTGAAGAATCTTTTGTTTTTAAGAGCTCCACCCTCGAAAAAAATGAAATACTGACCTCCGCGCTGAAACAATTTTATGGTTCAGGCGCTTCCGTGCCGAAAGAAGTTTTTGTCTCTTCTGAAATCGAACAACAGGACCTTTTGGAAGCATGGCTTTCCGACCTGAGAGGCTCAAAGGTCGTGATCAGGATTCCTATTCGAGGCGAGGGAAGACGCCTAATGGGTTTAGCTCTGAAAAACGCCGAGAATGCGCTTTTGAGGGAAAAGCAGAAAGATTCACTAAAGAAGTTGCTTGAACGTATTTCAACGAAACTTGACTTGGGCATTTTCCCACATTTGATAGAATGTTATGACATATCAAATTTTGCTGGAAATGAAGCTGTAGGGGCAAAGGTCTCGTTTCTTGACGGGAAACCAAATAAAACGGGGTATCGAAAATTTACAATTCGTGATTTTCAAGACCAAGATGACCCAGGAATGATTTATCAGACAATCTCTCGACGATTACAACATTCCGAAGAAGATCCCCTTCCCGACTTGATGTTAATAGATGGGGGTAAATCTCAACTAAACGCTGCTGTTTCAGCTCTTCAGACCATGCTGAGCTCAAAACGAATAAAGGTGGCTTCGATAGCCAAACCGGTCAAAGAGGGTGAAACTGACAAAATTTATGTGCCTAACCGAAAAAATCCCGTCACGTTCAAAAAAGGGGACTCTTCTTTACTTCTATTGATGAGGATTAGAGACGAAGCGCATAGATTTGTATTATCATTTCACAAGAATTGTAGAAAAAAAAAGCTTATACGCTCATCATTGGATCAGATTCCAGGAATTGGACCTGCCAGGCAAAAACTTTTGCTTAATTTTTTCGGTTCCGTAAAGGGTCTTTTGGAAGCTTCCGATGATCAAATCAAGAGCTTCAGCGGAATTTCCGAAACTGAGATTCGGCGAATTCGGGACGAGCTAAAAAAAATATCGCAATAGATGATAAAAGACGAGTATGATTCTAAAAAGTGAGTATGATTTTAGATTTTCACAGAACTCTTGGAGGAAAACATTTGAGGATACTGATTGCCGAGGATGATCGAGTTACCAGGAGATTTCTGGAAGCTAATCTAAAAAACTGGGGTCACGATATTGTTGCTTGCGAGGATGGGACACAAGCCTGGGAAGAATTGAACAAACCTGACGCTCCAAAATTGGTCGTGCTTGACTGGGTCATGCCCGGTATGGATGGACCAACTCTTTGCAAGAAAATCAGAAAAATGGAAACCAAACCCTACACTTACATAATACTGCTTACCGCCAAGAGTAGTAAGCAAGATATCATAGACGGCTTGGAGGCCGGTTCAGATGATTACATAACCAAGCCATTTGACCCACAGGAGTTACGAGTTAGAATCAGAGCGGCAACAAGAATAATTCAGTTACAGCAAGACTTGGTCGAGGCTCTTAAGGCGTCTGAATTTCAGGCGACGCATGACGCGCTGACAGGCTTATGGAATAGACACGCAATAATCGCAATCCTGGGTAGAGAAGTTGCAAGATCTACAAGAGAATCCAAACCGTTAACCGTAATAATGGCAGACATAGATCACTTCAAGAAAATTAATGACATGTACGGGCATTTGGTAGGCGACGCTGCTCTTAGAGAGACAGCTTCTCGGCTAAGATCCAGCATTAGACAATATGACTCGGTCGGTAGATACGGAGGCGAAGAATTTCTAATAATTTTCCCTAATTGTGATCAAGCGTGCGCACAAAGTTCCGGAAAAAGACTCAGATCTGTATTTGAACAGAACAAAGTCATCTCAACAGAAGCTACGTTCTCTATGACTTTAAGTCTTGGCGCAGTGGTGGTGGCTCCCGGATCTAATCACCTCCTCGACGACATTATCGGGACCGCTGACGAGGCTCTTTACAAAGCCAAGGGAAACGGAAGAAACAGAATCGAATTTGCTGAATTGCGCTGACACGAAACGACAATTTTATGAGCTACAGCCTATGCCCTCCAGAAACCTCCTGATCGACAAATTGAAATTTTCAGGCTGCTCTAGCATGACCAGATGACCAGCATTTTCAATTAGCGTTAACGTGGAATGATCTATAGCCCTATTAAGATATACCGAATATTTTACTGGTGTAAGCTTGTCTTGAGCCCCTACAATAATTGATGTAGGTAATTTTATTGAACTGGCGTTTTCCATAATGTCGAACCGGTCGCAGGCGCTTAAATCTCCGTGAATAAGCAATGGGCTTGCAGCAGAATATTTTTGTTTGATGAAAGATAACAAACTTTCGGGAGGATTGTCGGACAAACAAAAACCGCCGAGTTGATTCAATGCGGGCTCAGGATTGGTAAGAAGCGCATCCAACAACGCTGGCATCACTCGAAGGCGTGCTCCTGCCCCTACCAAACCTATAGCCTTGAGCCAATGCCTGGGATTCAACGCCGCAGTCAGCGCTATGGCGCTTCCCAGCGAACAACCGACCAGAAATACTTTGACAAATCGCATTTCCTCTACAAAATCCTGAACCCAATCGGTGTATTTCGCCACTTCCGATTCTCCAGGACCATCCGAGCCGCCATGACCCGGTAGCTCTAGAGCTACAACCTGAAATTGGTTACCAAGCCCCTCTAACTGATAACGCCAATCGTTGCTGTCACCTCCCGTACCGTGGATAAAAATAATGGCCAACTTATCCGGGTTCAAGACTTTGGGTTGAGACTCATATGAAATTCTTCGATCTCTGACACGTATGGTGGGCATTTTGAAAAACCTTAAAGAAATTAGGATTGTTACTCTACAACCTACTCCAAGCTCATCCCTTGTGGAACGACTACTACACCTGAAGGAGAAATGCTAAAACGACTGCTGTCCGTTTCAGAATCGTAGCCTATACAAAAACCCGCCGGGATATCAACATCTTGATCAATGATGGCTTTTTTAATTCTTGCTCCCTGTCCAATCCTGACTCGGTCCAACGCAACAACCTCATCAAGTGACGCTCCGCTTTCAACGATAACATTGTGTGAAAGCACGGAATTCTTGATTTCCGCTCCACTGATAAGACATCCACCAGAAATAACTGAATTAACTATTTGAGATTTTCGGGTTGCAGATTTTCCACGAGCCGTGACCTGAACTATTTTTGCAGGCGGGGCCTGGATCTGATAAGTCCTGATGGGCCATGTTTCATCATATAGATTGCACTGAGGATTTGCAGAGCAGAGGTCAATATTTGCAGCCCAATAGGCATCCAGTGTACCTATGTCTCTCCAATAACGCCCTCCTTCTGGTCCTGGTTCCTTGAAACTGTGAACAACCACTTTGTTAGACTCGATCATTCGAGGGACTATGTCTTTGCCAAAATCATGTGACGAATTCTTGTTCTTGGCATCGGCGATTACATTTTTTACCAATGTCTCCGTATTGAAGATATATACTCCCATTGATACGAAAGACGTATTGGGGTCACCGGGTATAGTCTTAGGTTTGGCGGGTTTCTCTTCCCAGTCAATAATGCGATAATTTTCGTCACAGCCAATGACCCCGAAAGCCTTTGCTTCAGCCCTGGGAGCTTCTACGCCCGCCACTGTAAGTTCAGCGTTCTTCTCGATGTGGAAGGCTAACATGTCATTGTAGTCCATCTTGTAGACATGGTCCCCTGAAAGTATTAGAACCCGTTTAGGTCGCTCCCTTTGTAAAATGTATATATTCTGGTAAATGCTGTCGGCCGTGCCCCGGTACCAACGATCAACGTTTCTCTGTTGTGGTGGAACACATTCAATGAACTCTCCGAGCTCGTGATTGAAAATGCTCCAACCAAGTCTAATGTGCCTATCCAGAGAGAGGGACCTATATTGCGTTAGAACATAAATTCGACGAATGTCAGAATTGAGACAATTGGAAAGCGTAAAATCGACTATCCGATATTTACCGCCGAATCGGACGGATGGCTTCGCCCGAGATTTTGTCAAAGGATAAAGCCTTTCACCTTTTCCACCAGCCATTAATATACAAAGGGTTTCCTTCATTTCTTTTTTGAGATTCATTAGCCCAGCAACCTCTTTATTTCAGCCTTCAATTTGGAAGTGTCCGATGACTTGACAACATATGCGTCGGCGCCCCAGGTTGTGAAATCATCCTTGTAGTGACTGTATGCCGTGTTAAGAATTATGGGAACTCCTTTGTCTTTTCCCAGCAGCTTTTCTAAAGTTTCTATCCCATCCATCCCTGGCATCTGAATATCCAGCACAATAAGATCAGGAGGATTTTTGTCGACCACATCTAGAGCCTCAGAGCCAGAATTGGCTATGGTAACCAAATAGCCCTCATCCTCCAGCTCAATTTTGTACAGTTCACAAATGTGCTTTTCATCGTCAACCACTAGTATTCGCTTCATGGTCTTCCTCACGTTGCAGATTGTTTCGGGATTAATATCGGTTCATGAATTAATTTTGCTTTAGTGTATTGCAAAATGCCCTTTACGAAAAGCCTATTCGGTTATTTTTTGATTTTTCGCTCTTTTTTGGTGTTAACCGAATTTGAATTAATTGATCTCGGATTCAGGATTTACTCTTTTGACACTAACAGCCACATCGTCACGAATTTTTTTCGAAAGTTTTCTTACCGCCCTGTTTATTGCTTCTGCAATCATCGTCGGAGTTTTGTTCACGCTAGGTTCGTCAACTCTGTAGGACTTTTTGAAAATGACTTTCTTACTCCGATGGGAAGCCTCAAAATCGATAAAGGAGACCTCTGCCTCCACCACTGCGATAGCGGTTTGATCTTTAACTTCCCCATTCAGGCGTTGGATAGTTCCTTCTAGCGCGTATCTGTAACGCGAGTTACTCCATTGATCTACCGCCTTTTCGAAAAGCCTTGATGTCTCAATGTCACGCAGAACTAATTCGGTAATCAGATCAACAGGATTATCCTGCCATCGATGCTGAGACACTATGGATTGTTTTGAGTTATTGTCGGTACTGGTTAGGAACAGTGTATCCACTGATGGCCCGGAAAGGAATTTGTATACCATTAGCACATCCGGTAGTGGATTCGCGTATTCAACTGCAGGAGAAGGATAATCGAGGTTATGATATGTGATGCCGCTTGATGACCTGAACCCGCACCCCGATGAGTTAAAAAAAATCAAAAAGATTACAGTAACAAAAATGTAGTTTTTGAATACACAAGAAATTTTGTATGTTTTCAGAAAAATCATCCCATTTTATGACTTTAACCCTGATGTTTTAATCGACTATGATGACCACTTAAGAATATTTGCTATCCAGCGATTAACTCGAAAACACTTTTCAGCGGCCATCGCCGCTTTTGTCTCCAGGTCCAAAAATTATGCTCGACGGTTTGAGCTTGATCATCCTGGTAAAATCTATGAGATTGTCAGCGCTGCGATCTAGTTTCTGAGTCAAGAGATTGATATTGTTGTCTGACCTTCTCACCATCCTGTCAATACTTCTAGCAGCTTCTGAGCCAGATTGTAAAAATTCATTTGCTTTCTCGAATGTTTTCGTCATTGCTTTTATAGGTTGGTTACGGGAAATATCATCGTTAAGTTTGCGGCCTACTTCTTTTATTTCCTTTACTGCTTCTGCAACGTCAACAAACGTGTTGTCTATCTGTGAGTCAGACAGCATTTTATCTAGCCTGCCGCTGATTCTTATCAGGTTGTTTGTGACTCTTTCAAGGTCCACGCCTTTAACTTTTTGGAAAATATTTTCCAAGGCGTTTCCAATTTCACGTATGTCTGAAGGATAGGTTGGAATCACCGGGTATCGTGGAGTAAAATCGAGAACTATCGGTTCACGGACTTGATCAGGTCTGAAGTTGTCCATCTCGAGATATTTTTGTCCAGTCAATCCAAGAAGATTGATTTTAACTCCAAGGTCGTCATTAATTTTAAAATTTCTATTGAGATTCATTCTTACTTCGATCAGGCGAGCATCTGGAGCCATCTGAATGGATTTTACCCTCCCGATTGGGACACCTCTATATTTCACAGGACTATCGGATTCCAAGCCTTGCACACTCTCCGTGAAATAGGCTACTACCGTTTGGGAATCTTCAAAGTATCTTGAAGCGCCAAGCCATACAAAAACTGACACAAAAATCAGTAGCGCCGACACTACAAAAATGCCTATCTTAAATTTGGAAGCCTGGCTCGACATCACTTCTCCCCGACAGTTAAACAGCTTTAAGTGAACAATACCTCATAAAATGATCCCCAGTCAGCAGGCGTTTTTTCCTTGCTAACAAACTGTATAAATCCAAAAAAATTGATCCTAATTCAAAACGGCAAAAAAATCCCTAATTCGTTTGTCATTCTCCACGGATTTTAGTTCTGCCAGCGTGCCTTCAGCTATAATTCCTTTTTCCTGACCATCCAGCATGATGATGCGGTGGGCAATTCTGGACACGCTTGCGAGTTCATGTGTGATCACAATTATCGTTGTGCCCAATTCCCGGTTTATAGCCATGATCGTTTCATCAAGCTCAGCGCTTGTGACGGGATCCAATCCAGCTGAAGGCTCATCAAAAAATAGCATCTTTGGGTCGAGAGCCATTGCCCTAGCTAACGCCGCCCTCTTCTGCATACCACCGCTGAGCTCAGAGGGAAAAGACTGAGCATGGCCCGCCAGACCAACTTCAGCCAATCTTAACGCAACGATTTTCTCAATTAGTTCGTGAGGAAGACTAGAGTACTGAATTAAGGGTAGCGCTATATTTTCAGCAATTGTCATGGAGCTGAACAGGGCTCCAGATTGAAACAACACCCCGATCTTTTTCATAAGATCTTTTGGCCCACCTTCAACTATTGAGGGGCATTTCTCCCCGTCTACAAATATCTCTCCGCCCTTGAGCTCCAGAAGTCCAATCAAAGCACGAAATAGAGTTGTCTTTCCACAGCCAGATCTACCTAGAATCGCCAATATTTCGCCTTGATACACGTCCAGAGATACATTTTTAAGAATGATTTCATCGCCGTAAGCCACTGTGATGTCGCTTGCTCGTATTAAAGGCGAATTAGTAATTCCAGCTATTCTGGTCATCATATCTTTTTCAGAAAATCCACACACGAGGAAAATAGTAGAACAACAGAGCAAAAACAGCATTAGTAACCGTAAGGACGAATATACATGTCACCACCGCTGATGTAGTAGCCCTACCGACGCCTTCAGCGCCTCCTCTAACCTGAAATCCTCGCAAACAGCCAATCGTAGCTATCTGGATGCCGAAAACAAAGCTCTTTATCAAACCTTTCATCACATCGCTTACTTCCAGAACCTTATGAGTTTGATTAAAAAATCCTGTTGGGGTTACATCAAGAGAAAAAAAGGCTACCAGACATCCTCCCACAATTCCAACCAAATCAGCCAAGATTGTCAGACATGGCGCAGCAATTGCTACCGCTACTATTCGAGGCGTTACCAGATAACGAATTGGGTCTATCCCCATAGTGCGAAGCGCATCCAGCTCTTCCCGAACCTGCATGGTCCCTATATGAGCCGCATAGCCTGCGCCTGAGCGACCCGATATGATCAGCGCAGTCAACAATGGCCCCATCTCCAGACAGATAGACAGACTCACCAAATCGGCCACAAATATGTTAGCTCCGAACTTTCTGAGTTGAATGGCCGATTGAAAAGCAAGGATACATCCCATGAGGAAACTGAGTAATGTTACTATGGGAACTGCGTCGGCGCCAGCTCTCTCTAGAATTTTGGGAAAGGAGTCCCATTTAATGCTTAGTGGCCTTCTGACATCCTTCGCAGCAGCAATCACCGTTCCGCCTACAAATGTGAGAATGTCCACTACGTTGTTCAGAAAGTTAATTGAGGCCACCCCCACTTGCTGGA
>Ga0067045_1002964_pt1 | contig 35038 bp, 37 predicted proteins | sample TerdegcTABiofilm_FD_59184 | JGI IMG/M metagenome (GOLD analysis project Ga0067045, IMG submission 59184) | Combined Assembly of (Gp0054472, Gp0054536) Wastewater bioreactor microbial communities from Singapore -Terephthalate degrading...
AGGAAGCCGGCCCCGGCCATCCAGGTCCAGCCCTCGACGTAGGCGTGGGGGGCCATGCCGAACTTGATCATGAGGAACTTGGACAGCACGCTCAGCGAGGCGCCGAACATGAAGAAGGCCGAGAAGAACAAAAAGACGTTGCCGCCCGTGATGTTATGGTCCTTCAATTCCATGACCGCGGTCGTGTACTGGACGACGCCGCCGCCGACGAGCCACGCAAAGAGAATGGGCAGCCCTTCGACCTTGACCCATCCAAGAAATACCGCGGCAAAACCGAAACAGGCCACTGCGAGTGCTGCCAGACCGGCGGGAGCCGGGGTGGCGAAGGTATGCTCCTGTGCCATGATAACGAGTCCTCCTTTTCGAACATGAATGGATGAATGGGAAAAACGTGAATAAAAATCGTTGAAAACCCCTGGAAAGCCGGTTCTATGGATGCTTTCCCTCCCCGTGGATCACGCATCACCTCCTTTCGTATTGGAATCGACCCATTCTCGAAAACGTCCTGGCGATACCCTTCGGGTATGCGTGAACCGATGGTTCGCGAAGGATAAGGACGCTTCTTTCAAAGATCACAGGGATTCGGGAAATACACGCATCGGATGAACAGGATCAGCGGTTGGAGGAAACCCTGCACAGCCGGCAGCGGATCATTTCGGGTAAAAGATCAATTGCCTTCGAGCAAGGGAAGTGCCATCACGGACAAAAGGGGCGGGCATCCCTCCTCCGGGGGGATCCTCTTGGAAAATCTTTTGGATTCCAACAGGATATGAATTGTTCGCCTCCGGCAGGACCGATGCGGAGACAGGCTGGAAGGCTTGTACGGGGAGATCGGCTGTTGATTTTTTCAACAGGTGTTGAAATCGTCAGCGTTCATTGTTTCAACAATTCCAGCCGCTTCATCTGGTGATAGAGGGCCAGACGGGTGAGGCCGAGCATGCGTGCCGCACCGGACTTGTTGCCCCCGCTTCGCTCCAGGGCCCTGGTGATCAGGGCGGCCTGGAACTCCCGGGTGAGGGCCTTGTAGTCCACGGCCGCCGCCTCGTCGAGGAAAGCGGGAGCATTCTGAACGGGGGGCCTCCTTCCGTCGCCGCCGCCTTTCGAGATTTCCGGCGGCAGGGTCCCCGGCGTGATGATCGTGCCGTCCTCCAGAATCATGATCCTTTCCACCGTGTTGAGCAATTCGCGCACGTTGCCGGGCCAGTCGTAGCGGGTGAGAAGCTCGCGCGCCTCTTCGGACACGGTCTTGACGGGTTTTCGAAGCTCCCGGCTGTAATGGTGGATGAAGTGTTCGATCAGCGGCATCACGTCGGCATTGCGCTCGCGCAGCGTGGGCAGGTGGATGTTGATCACGTTGAGCCGGTAGTAAAGATCCTGCCGGAAGTCGCCGCTTTCGACCGCTGCCTTCAGGTCCCGGTTCGTTGCGGCGATGATGCGGGTGTCCACCTCCATGCTCCGGGTGCCGCCGACCCGTCGAAACGTCTTCTCCTCGAGCACCTGCAGGACCTTCGCCTGCAAGGCCGGGTGCATCTCCCCGATTTCATCCAGGAAAACGGTCCCCCCGTTCGCCACCTCGATGAGTCCTCTCTTGGGGCGCTTGGCGTCGGTGAAGGCCCCCGCCTCGTAGCCGAAGAGCTCCGATTCCAGCAGGGTGGGGGGGATGGAGGCGCAGCTGATCTCCACGAAGGGCTGGTAGGCGCGCAGGCCGTTGTAGTGCAGGCACTTGGCCACGAGGCTCTTCCCGGTGCCGCTGGCCCCCTCGATCAGGATCGTGGCTGCATCGCTGGAGGCGACCCGGGCCAGGATCTCCAGGACACCCTGGATGGCTTCGCTCTTGCCGATGAGGTTGTGGTAGCCGTATCGTTCCTTGTTCTTGTAGATGATCTGCTGAAATTCCCGACGGAGGCAACGGATCTCCAGGGCCGTCTTGATAATGGAGACGACGGCCCTGGCCTTCACCGGACGGTGGATGAAGTCGAAGGCGCCCAGGGAAAGGGCCTTTCGGGTCGATTCGATGTCGCCGTGGGCGGTCATCATGATCACGGTCGTGTCGGGGTGGTTTTTCCGCAGGCGCTCCAGAACATCGATCCCGTTCATGTCCGCAAAGCGCATGGCGAGGAGCACGAGATCGAAGTCTTCCGCGTCTGCGACGACGGAGAGGCACTCTGCTCCGCTGCGGGCCGTGACCACGTCGTACCCCTCTTGAATCAGGGCAAGGCTGAGCTCTTCGCGGACGGGGTCCTGCTCGCCCGCGACGAGAATCTTCTTCATGGGAGCCGATCCTCCGGTACTGTACAGGAGCGTGGGCTGCCTTCGTCCTCCCGGCGGGGCTTGCGATCAAAGTCCTGGCGAGGGGGGAGTTTGCGGAACCTTCTTTAGCCCATCCCCGGCCCGTTGTCAAATGAGGATGCGGCCGCTTTTCCTTGATCGCCGCACACGATCGGGGTATATAGGGCGCGGCCCCCGGGCGGACCGAGTCGGCCGATCACGGATCGAGGGGGAACGCGATGATCCAGACGCGAATCACCGGGATGTTCGGAATCCGGCACCCCATCCTCTGCGGGGCCATGATGTGGCTGTGCAAGCCGCCGCTGTGCGCGGCCGTCTCAGAGGCGGGCGGCATGGGGAACCTCACGGCGGCCAACTACGAGACGGAGGATGCCTTCCGGGCGGCCCTCGCCGAGGTCCGGAAACTCACCTCTAAGCCCTTCATGGTCAACGTGACGATCCTGCCGTCGGTGCGCATCTCCGGGGCCCATCACAAGATGTATCTCCGGGTCTGCGCGGAGGAACGGGTGGCGGGCGTCGAGATCTCCGGCGCCCCCATCGACAGGGCCTGCGGCCCGGAGTTCATGGACATGCTGCGCAGGGCGGGGGTCCGGATGTTTCACAAGGTGGGTTCCGTTCGCCATGCCCTCCACGCCCAGCAGGCGGGATACGACGGGGTCTACGCGGCGGGCATCGAGGAAGGGGGGCACCCGCTCGACGACGACGTGACGACCATGGTCCTCACCCCGCGCGTCGCCGAGAGCGTGTCGATCCCCGTGGTAACCGCCGGGGGCGTGGCCGACGGCCGCTCGCTGGCGGCGGCCCTCATGCTCGGGGCCGAGGGAATCATGATGGCCACCCGCTTCATGGCCACGAAGGAGTGCCCGGTCCACGACAACATCAAGCGGGAGATCGTCCGACGGCAGGAGCAGGACACGACGCTCATCTGCAAGTCCATCCACCTGCAGGCCCGGGCGCTGCGGAACAGGAACGTGGAGGAGATCCTCGCCATCGAGAAGCGGGGAGGCGGCTTCGAGGAGATCCTTCCTCTCATCATGGGCAGGCGGATCAGCGAGGCCTGGGACACGGGCGACGTGGACCTCGCCCCCATGATGGTGGGGCAGTCCGTGGGACTCGTCCGCGACGTCCCCTCCTGCGCGGAGCTGCTGGAGAGGATGACCCGCGAGGCCGAGGAGCGCATCGCGTCGGCTCAGGGGCGTATTCGGTAAACCCCGGAAAGGGGGACTGTCCCCTTTTTTACGTTGAATCGCACGGAGTGGCCCGGCCATGGATATCCCCTCGGCCATCCTGATCGTCCTGGGGCTTGCCCTTTTCGAGTCGATCACGAGCATCGACAACGCCATCATCAACGCCGAAATCCTGCAGGGAATGCAGCCCAGGGCGCGGAGGTGGTTTCTCACGTGGGGCATCATCATCGCCGTTTTTGTCGTTCGGGGAGTCCTGCCCTGGCTCATCGTCTGGGTCATGGCGCCGGGCGTCGGGCCCTGGGGTGCGCTGACGGCCAGCCTGACCGGCGACCCGGCGGCCCTCGAGGCCATTCAGGAAAGTGCCCCCGTCCTTCTCATGGGGGGCGGGGTCTTCTTCGTATTCCTCTTCTTCCACTGGATCTTTCTGGAACCCAAGAAGATCGGCCTGCCCGTCGAGCTCGTCTTCGCCCGGCAGGGGGCCTGGTTCTATGCCGTCGTCTCGATCGTGCTCACGGCCATCGTCTGGTTTGCCCTCGAGGAGGGCCCGATGCTTGCCTTCGGGGCCGTCGTGGGCTCCACGGCCTTCTTCATCACCCACGGGTTCAAGCGCTACGCCGAGGAACAGGAGGCGCGCATGCTCTCCGGAGAGGCCCGCATGACCGACATCGGGAAGATCCTCTACCTGGAGGTGATCGACCTGACGTTTTCCATAGACGGCGTCGTGGGGGCCTTCGCCTTCACGCTGGCGGTGCCCCTCATCCTGCTCGGCAACGGCATCGGCGCCGTCGTCGTCCGTCAACTCACGGTTTACGGCGTCGACCGGATCAAAAAATACGTCTACCTCAAAAACGGCGCCATGTACTCCGTCTTCATCCTGGGCTGCGTGATGATCGCCCACGGGTTTGGGGTGCATATCCCCGAGTGGCTCGCGCCCCTGGCGACGTTTTTCATCGTCGGCTACTTCTTCCTCAAGTCACGATGGCAGGCCAGAAAGGCCCGGGAGACATCCTGAACGGAAAAGGGCGGCTGCCTCGACCCGGCCGCCGCCCCGACACCACCTCTATCCGACTCCCTCCCTTCTTCGCCCCAGGAATGACGGCCGCCTGCGCTCCAGGAAGCACTTCACCCCTTCCGCTGCATCGGCGGTCCTCGACATGTCCGCGATTCCCCGGGCCTCGAGCTCCATCTGGGTCTCGAGGGTCGTCGTGAAGGTCTCGTTGAGGAGCTTCTTCACGGAGCCGAAGGAAAGCGTAGGCTCCGCCGCCACCATCCCCGCCAGCTTCGCCGCCTCGGACGCCGGTTCCGCGTCGGGCACCACCCGGGTGACGGCGCAGGGATCATAGCATGAAGACGGCCACGACGATGACTCCGACAAACCCGGCCATGGCAGGCCATAGGTTGCGCCTTGCAATCTCGACGGGGTCCGAGCCGGTGATGGCGGCCGCCGGGATGAGGGCCCAGGGGATGATCGTCCCGCCGCCCACGGCCACGGCGAAGAATTGGCCCAGCGCACCCAGGGTGGCCACATCGAGCTGCGTGGGACCGCCCAGGGCCTGGGCAAGGGTCCCCGCCAGCGGGAGCCCCGAGAACCCCGACCCGTCAAGCCCCGTGATCCCGCCGACCACGGCCTGGATGACGGCGATGGGCACGGCGCTCAGGGGGACGGCATTGGCCAGGGCCTGGCCTAGGTCGAACAGGAGGCTCTTGGCCCCGTCGCCGAAGATCGCCTTGGCCGTTCCGGGAGAGCCCATGAAGAAGAACGCGGCAATCAGCAGGACCGGCGCAAAGATCCGGATTCCGAACATGAACCCCGCCCGCGTGTGCTCGGTGAGCTTTTCAAAGCCGTGCTTCCCGTACCCGCCAAGGGCGACGAAGACCATGACGATCCCCACGGTCCCGCCCAGCAGCGCCGTCGCGTCGCCTCCCCGAAGCTTCAAAACGAGCATGCCTGCCACGTCGAGGGCAAAGAGACCCGCGATGACGGGCAGGGCGATCCTCCTGAACCCCGGGTTGGCGGCGGTCCACTTCTGCCTTTCCTTCAGGGCCTCGGCGGACGCCTCGAAGGGGGCCCACTCGATGGGTTTCCCCGCGTTGGCCCGGATGTCCCGCTTCACGGAGCGGAAGGACAGGGGCAGGGCGATGACCGCCCAGACGAGCAGCATGGGCACGCTCTTCCACATGACGGCATCGACGGGCACTCCGGCTGTCCTGGCGGTGATCCCCGGCGCTCCCTGGATGATGAAGTCCGTCGTCAGCGCGCATCCGTAGCCGAACATGCTGATCGCCATGGCGGCGTTGATGGGCGAGAGGCCCGCCTTGATCGCTGCGGGCAGCAGCAGGGCCCCCACGAGCGCGATGGCCGGAGAGGGCCAGATGAGCCAGGCCACGAGCATGATGACAACCCCCATGACCCAGAAGGCCACTTCCGGCGAGACGAGCATCCTCTGCACCGGCCGGAACATCATTTCGGCCAGTCCCGTCTCCTCGAGCATCTTCGCCATGGCCACGATGATCGAGATGATGGCGATGATCCCCAGGAGCTCGGTGAAGGCGACGGTCAACGAGTTGAATACGGCCTGCACGGCCTTGACGAAGCCGCCCGTTACAACCCAGGCCAGGACAAGCGAGGCCACGATGCAGACCAGCGGCGTCTCCCTGCGCATGGCCATGGTGACGAGCACGGCCACGATGAAAAACGCGTACACCCAGTGCGCAAGCGTCAGTTCCACGTCAGGTTCCTCCTCTGAATAGGTCCAGGAGCCCGGCCTTTTCGACCCTCTCCCGTACGGACGGCCGGTCCAGCGTGTAGAGGCCCAACCCCTTCATTCGTTCGAAGTACACGGACCCCGAGAAGGTGAACTTGCAGCCGAGACCCTCTTCGGTGGCCATCTGCTCCCGCACGAACGCGACGGCGTCGCCCGCGGCGAGGGTGCGGGGCAGGATCAGCGGGTTCTCCCCCCGGGTGTGCCGGACGGCGTTGAAGCCGGCAAGCGTCCCCGTGACGATGGCCTCCGTGTGGCCCACGAGCAGCCCGGCCTTCTCGCCGGAGCAGAAGAGATTCCCCACCCCCCGGACCTTCAGTCCGTCGTCGCGCGGCGACATGCCCACGTAGCGGATGGAGTTCCCCAGCCCCCCCGCGTAGGGGTCCTCGTAGCGGGCATTTTCGAATCCCCCGATTTTCCGAAGCGTTTTGAGCGGGAAGAAGGGCACCATGAGCTTGGCATGTCCCGTGTCGAGCAGGACGAGGTTCGCCTCGAACTCGGGGATGGCGTACTGCTGGCAGGCCTTGATCGAGGTCCGGACTTCCTTCTGCAGGGAAAGGGGTAAAGGGACAACGACGACTCCTGTTCGATTCAGCTCGGAGACGAGGTCGCGCGAGAGGGACTCCTTCAGGAGCTTGCAGGAGCCGCTCATGGCCCCAACCTGGCCGCCCCTGCGTCCCGCGATTTCCTTGACGCCGCAGAGTGCCGTGACGCTGACCCTCCCCCCGAAGGCGGGACAGCGCAGCACGCAGAGCACGCAGCCGTTTCCGTACTTCGCGCACTGGCCGGGAGGGCCCGCAGTGCCCGTGGCGTCGACGTAGGCCCCGGCCGTGAAGCTGACCGTTTCGTCTCCCTCCTTGCCGTGGATGGCGGTGATGGAGCCGTCCTTCATTTCCACGTCGTTGACGCGGGTGGCAATCCGGATCTCGACGCCCCTGGACTGGAGGAAGGAACGCACGAGGGGCTCCATGGTGGCCACGTTGTACAGGGAGGCGTGGGGGTGCCCGGGAAACTCGATGTCGCGGTGAAGGGAGTTGGCGTCGGCAAGCTCGAAGAGATCGCCCCCGCCCAGGGCGATCATCTCCTCGGCGGCGGTCCAGCGGCCGTTGTTGCGCATGATCCCGCCCACGAGCCCCGTGCCCAGGAGCATGTCCGTGCGCTCGACGAGGGTGACCTCGGCCCCCTGCTTTGCGGCGGTGAGGGCGGCGGCGCAACCGGCCCAGCCCGCCCCGACGACGACGATTCTCATTGGTCCTCTTCGCGGGTTCAAGTGACGCATCGTACCCATTCTCTCTGCGCTTGTAAATGGGCAGAGTGACGTCCCGTGCACGGGGTAAAAAAACTCCTAAGGTCCGGGCTCGATTCTCCCGATTGAATTACCGGAGAACGCGCGATGAAGGCATCCAGGGCAGATCTGCACCAGTTCGAGTACGGCGTCGGGCTCGTTTCCCTCGTGGTCCTCGTGGCCGGGCTGAACATCCTCGACGCGGTGTTCACGCACCTGATCCTCTCCATGGGGGGCGCCGAGTGCAACCCCGTCGTCCGGGCGGCCATCGACGCCTACGGCGACCGGTTCTGGGTCTGGAAGGTTGCCGCCGTCTCCTCCCTGCTCGTCCTGATGTGCCTCTACAGCCGCCTCAAGCTCTTCCGGGCGATCCTCGCCGGCACGGCCCTGCTCTTCGCGGGTGTCATCTCCTGGCAGCTGCACCTCCTGGCCAACGGCCCCCTGGGACGCTGACCGAGACATCAGGAACACCCTCGCCTGTGAGAATCCAGCCGGAATCTTTCCCGGATCCGCCACGCCGCAAGCCCGGCTGCGACCGTAGCAAGCCCCACGAGGCTCTCGAGCGGTCTCTGCGCCATGGTGAAGAGGATCATGGCCGCCGCCCCGGCCAGAAAAAGCCAGGGGACGATCGGCCAACCGGGCACGGCGAGGTTTCCGCCCTCCCGTATTTTCAGCAGGATCAGGGCCGACACGGTCGCCGCCGTGCTCAGGCTGAGGGTGAACCCGATCCAGGTGAGGAGCGCCTCGAAGGTCGCGCTCCATAGAAAGGCGAGGGCCAGCGCCGCCTGGACGGCGATGGCCGCCCGCGGCGGCCCGGTCACGGCGGCCAGGCGCCGGGGCAGGTAGCCGTCGGCGGCCATCTGCGCGTAGACGCGGGGCCCGGCCATCACGAGCGAGGAGACGCTGCTCACGAGCACGAGCGCAATGATCCCCGCCACGGCCTCCTCCAGGACGGCTCCGCCCACGGCCCGGGCTGCGATCCGCCCCACCTCGAGCCTTCCCGCAAGCTCGGCCGTCGGCGCCGAAAAGACGAAGACGGCGTTGAGGGCCAGGTACAGGGCGGTGACGATCGCCGTGCCCAGCAGGAGCGCACGCGGGACCGTGCGCTCCGGGTCCCGGATCTCGCCTGCGATGTACACGGCGGCGTTCCAGCCCGAGTAACTGAAGGAAACCCAGACGAGCGAGACCCCGAAGGCCGCGAGGGGGAAGGTCCCTGAAGGCTCGGGGGGCGGAGCCTCGCCCGCCGCGAGGGCGAATACGACAAAGGCTGCGATCAGGGCGATTTTGAGCAGGACCGCCCCGTTTTGCACCTGCGCGCCCCTGCGGACCTCGGCGGCGTGCACGGCGGCAAAGACCGCGATCAGGATCGACCCCGCCGCCGCCGGGGAGAGGCCCCCGAGCCAGGGCCTCGCGTAGGTCCCGAAGGCGAAGGCCGCCGCCGCGAGGGGAGCCGAGAAGCCGACGAGCAGCGAAAGCCAGCCCGCCACGTATCCCGCCGCCGGGTGCAGGGCACGGGATAGAAAAAGGTATTCCCCGCCCGACTCGGGGATGCGCCGGGCCAGTGCCCCGTAGCACATGGCCCCGAGGGCGGCATGCACCCCCCCCACGGCCCAGGCGAGCAGGACGTAGAGCGGCGATCCCAGATCGGCGAGCAGAAACCCGCTCGTGGTGAAGACCCCCGCCCCGATCATGTTAGCCACCACGAGCGCCGCGGCGCTCGTGAGCCCGAGACTCCTCTGCGGCTCCACGCTGCCCCTCCCGTCGGTTTCGCCTCGATCCGCCTCTGCCGAGGGGGAAAAAGTATAGGGGATGCGCGTTGCGGCGACAAGCGATATGTGCGCCGTGTGCCGCCCAAGTCGCGCCTTGAATCGCCGGGCAAGGTGGTTTACCATGGGCCCACGCGAAACCCGATCCAGGAGGGGGCGATGAGGACGCAGGCATTGACGCGGTGGGTGGTTGCGCTGACGCTGGCGGGTCTTCTTTCCGGAATCCCCGGCCCGCGGGTCCTGGCGAAGGAGCCGTCGCCTCCCAGGAGCCGAGGCGAGGCGAAGACGGCGCCCGCGGGAGCCCTGCCGGCGACCGTGACGATCGTGAAAAAATGGGACGGCGAATTCCCCGTCAGCGCGCTGAAGAAACTGCCCCGGGGCCAGCAGAAGACACCGGGCGGGTACATCGGGGACCCGGGCACCTTCGCGGACGTCTGGAAGTCCTTCAAGCCGGGAGAAAAGGTGCCGGCCGTCGATTTCGGGAAGAACATGGTCGTTTTCACGCGCAACGTGAAATTCTACAACCGCAAGGCCATCACGAAGGTCACCCTCCTCGACGGCATCATGGAGGTCCAGGGGGTCGAGACGGTGACGTCGGTGCCCGTGACGAACAAGGTCGCCATGGCGATGGCCGAGGTCCCCCGCAGGGGGGTGAGGTCCCTTCGTGCGGGGGACAAGTTCATTTCCGTCAAGTGATCCGTCCCCCGGCTCGACGCCGTCGAGCCGGGGGGAAATAAAGCCTTGACCTGCCGAGGGGGCTGTAGTAGCTTGAGACTGCGTCCGGGGCGGCTTTCGGAAAGATGCCGGGGCGCGGGATTTTGCAAAGCAGCATTTTGACGCGTAGGGGTTGGCCGCCATACTCTCAAAGTGTGGCGGCTTTCTGTTATCCGTCCGCGCCATAGATCAGGGCCGTTGCGCACGGCAGCGCGGCGGAAGGCCCCAGAAAAGGAGATAGCCATGAACAAGAAACTGTACGTCGGGAACCTCTCCAGCGAGGCGACGGAGGATGAGCTGCGGTACAATTTTTCCCAGGCGGGGAACGTCCTGTCGGTGAGTCTCATCAAGGACCGGATGACGGGCCTCAACAAGGGCTTCGGGTTCGTCGAGATGGAATCCGAGGAGGGAGCGAGGAAGGCCATCGAGTCCTTCAACGGCGGCGAGCTCCACGGCAAGGTCATTGTCGTGAGCGAGGCGAAGGCGCCCAAGGATCGGCCCGCAGGCGGCGGATTCGGCAGGGACCGCCAGGGCGGTTTCGGCCGGGGCCCGGCCAGGCCGGGGAGCGGCGGAAGGCGCTACTAGAGGGATTTCCCATCGGAAACCGGCCCCGCCGGATCGGCAGGGCCGGTTTGCTCGTTTGGGGCCTTGCGCCCGCCCGCGCAGGGACGGGACGGAAGTGTCCGGCAAAAGGAAAAGGGACGTGAAGAAACCGAATCTGGTCCTCATTCACCCGGCTCCCGACAAGGACCGCCTCATTTCCAGAAGGAGGACGAAGTCCTCCGTGGCCCAGCTGAACCTTCCCATCCTGGCGGCCCACGCCGACGACCGCTTCGTCGTGCGCATCCTCGATGAGAACGTCGAGGAGATCGACTTTGGCGCCGTCACGGCCGACCTCGTCGGGATCTCGCTCATGACGAGCACGGCCCTGCGCGGCTACGAGATCGCCGACGGTTTCCGAGGCCGGGGCATCCCGGTCGTCCTGGGGGGCATGCACGTCTATTTCCTGCAGGACGAGGCGCTGGCCCATGCCGACGCCATCGTGATCGGGGAGGGAGAGTACGCCTGGAACGAGCTGCTCGACGACTTCCTGGCCGGCCGCCTGAAGAGGAGCTACCGGGCGGAAAAACTCCACGATCTCAGAGGACTGCCGCGCCCTCGGCTGGATCTGCTCAAGCCAGGCGCCTATTCCTTCCCCAACGTCGTCGAGACCTCCCGGGGCTGTCCCAACAGGTGCAACTACTGCGCGGTCACCGAATTTTGGGGGACGAAGTTCCGCTTCCGCCCCGTCGAGGAGGTGATCGACGAGATCAGGGCCCTGCCGGCGGGGAACCTGCTCTTCATCGACGACAACATGTTCGGCCACTCGTCGCGCTCCAAGGAGCTCTTCCGGGCCCTGATCCCCCTGAAGCGCCGCTGGGTCGGCCAGGGCGACCTGAAACTCGCGCGGGACCCGGAACTTCTGGATCTTGCCGCCCGGAGCGGCTGCAAGTGGCTCTTCATGGGCTTCGAGACGACGAGCGAGGAAAACCTTCGCGCCCTGGGCAAGGCCAGGCTCAACCGGGCGCACGAATACGAGCGGTCCATCGCCGCCATCCACAGGGCGGGGATCAAGATCCTGGGGTCCTTCATGTTCGGTCTCGACAACGACGGCCCGGACGTCTTCGCGCGGACCCTCGATTTCTGCATCGAAAACCGCCTGGAGTGCGCGAACTTCTACATCCTGACCCCCCTGCCGGGGACGAAGCTCTTCGACGACCTCAGGGAGCAGGGCCGCATCGAGCACTTCGACTGGTCCCGCTACGACGCCAACCACGTGGTCATCAAGCCGGCGGGCATGTCCAGGAAGGAACTCACCGAGGGTTACATCCGGACCTACCGCGCCTTCTACTCCTTGCGCTCCATCGCACGGCGGGCCCTCTCGACCCGGCGCGACAAGGTGCACACCGTGATCATGAATCTCGGCCGCAAGCTCAACGCCCGGTATTTCGAGGAAGGCTGCCGCATCTAGCAGGCTGTTGACCGGGGGCGAATCCCGCTCGAATGAGAAGGTAAGAAGGTGAGAGGGTGAGAAGGTTGGATGAGTCGGTAGCCGAATTCGCGCGCCCCGCTTCTCTAACCGTTTCAGACCCTCTTACCCTCTGCCCTGCAGGCCGGTTGTCCTGAGGCCGTTCACCGCCCCCTGAACCGCGCCTCCCGCCTCTCGACGAACGAGCGGACGCCCTCGGCGGCATCCTCGCTTTTCATGATGGGCTCAAGGTCGGGAAGCAGCCGCTCGATAGCCGCCCGCTCGCCCTCGGCGACGGTCCGCCGCGCCGACTTGAGGGATGCCTTCACTCCCAGCGGCGCCTGCCGGGCGATCGTCTCCGCGATTTCCAGCGCGCGGTTGAACTGCCTGCCCGGTTCGACCAGTTCCTGGACGAGTCCCAGGCGCAGGGCCTCGTCGGCCGGGATTTCGTCTCCCGTGAGAAGGTAACGCATGGCGTTGCCCCAGCCGAGCTCGCGGTGAAGGCGCACCGTGGCGCCCCCCACGGGGTAGATGCCCCGCCGCACCTCGATCTGGCCGAGGCGCGTGTCCGTTGCCGCCACGCGGATGTCCATGGCCAGCATCAGCTCGAGGCCGATGGTGTAGCAGATTCCCTGGACGGCCATGACCATCGGTTTTCCGACCTGCCTGCCCTCGACGAGCCCGAAAGGGTCGCAGGCCCCTGCGGGGAGATCGGGAAACCTCGCTTCCGTGAAGAAGGGCGCCCACTGCGGCAGATCGAGACCGGCCGTGAAGTGCCGGCCGTGAGCGAAGAGCAGGCCGCAGCGAAGCTCCCCGTCGCGATCCAGCTCGCCCATGGCCGACGCCAGCTCCAGGAACATCTCCACGTCGAAGGCGTTCATCTTGTCGGGCCGGTTGAGCCCCATGAGGAGCACGTGGCCCCTGCGTTCCACGGAAAGTTTGCCCGATGCCATGATCCCTCCCTCTCAGCGCTTCAGCCCGACGGGGCAGACGGCGATGCAGTTGAAACAGGTGTACTGGAACCCGATGAACGAGGCCTGGTAGAGGCTCATGAACAGCAGGTCCTTGAGAAGGGTCTGCTGCTCCACTGTCACGACTCCCTCCCGTTTTGTCCGCTCTTGAACTTCTCGACGATGCCGCCCAGGACGTCCTTGAATGCCTCGATCTGGGCTGCCTTGAACCCTGCTTTGATTTTTTCGTTGACGCCCCGGATGACGCCCGCGGCTCTTTTGGCCTCTTCGAGACCCTCCGGGGTGATCCGGATCAGGTGCGCGCGCCGGTCCTCCTGCGCGGCCTCCCGGCGCACGAACCCCGCCTTCTCGAGGCGGTCGATGAGGCCCGTCATGGCCGAGTTGTCCACGCCGATGAGCTGCCCCAGTTCCGACATCATGCGGCCGTCCCTCTCCTTCAGGATGAAGAGGACCGTCGCCTGGGGGACGGTGAGCCGGACCCCCTCCGCCGCCAGGAGACCGTGAATGTGGGTCCTCAGCGCGAGGTGGGCCATGGAGAGGAGGTAAATGAGCCGGTCGTCCTTCGCCACGGAGCCCTCCCATGGTGGCAATATCAATAGTTGATGCATAAACTAATTGTTCCCGCCGGTCAACCCCGTAATCTCTTTCCCCGGGTTCCCTTCCTGTTCAGGAAGCGCGTTGCCCGGGCAGGTCATGCGTCCCGTGCCGCTTCGGGAGCGACGCTCGAGTTCCTGCACGAAATGGCTTATCCTCTTTCTACTGTCAGCGGGGAGGCATGTCATGAATCGAAGCGCCGTTTTCGTCCGGATCGCTCTTGCGTGCCTCCTCCTTGTCCTGGCCGGATGCGCAGCGCCCGCGAAGAGCCCCCGCGAAACGCCCGTCGTCCAGGTCGTCCGCGACAACGCCGCCTCGGTGGTGAACATCCGGACGGAGAGCCTCGTCGATCTCAAGGAGCACCCCGCCTGGGGGCAGTACGGGGAGCGGCTGGACCGGTTTTTCAGGCAGTACTTCGGCGAGGACTACTCGGAGGGGACGGTGAGGCTCAAGAGCGTGGGCTCCGGCGTCATCGTCGACAGGGACGGCCTCATCGTCACCAACGCCCACGTGGTGCACCGTGCAACGACCATTTACGCCGTGCTGCGCGACGGAACCGTGGCGGAGGCGAAGGTCGTCCGCGTCAACACCCTCGACGACCTGGCCCTGATCCGGATCCGGCCCGCCCGTGAGCTTCGGGCCGTGCGGTTTGCCGATGTCAAGACCCTCATGGTCGGCGAGACCGTCGTCGCGATCGGAAATCCCCTGGGCCTCGAGAACTCCGTGACGACCGGCGTGATCAGCGGCATCGACCGGGCCTTCAAGAACACGGAGTGCGACTACGCCTGCTCGGGGCTTCTGCAGACCGACGCCTCCATCAACCCGGGAAACAGCGGCGGGGCGCTTTTGAACATGGACGGCGAGCTGGTGGGCGTCAATCTCGCCGTGGTGCTGGGCGCGCAGAACATCGGCTTTGCCGTCCCGGTCAGCAAGGTGGTTCAACTGCTCCGGGAGCAGGGCGCCGCGCCGGGCCCGTAGACGGTCCCGTCAGCAAAAAGCCCGGCGATTCGGCCGGGCTTTTGCGTTCCATGGGGTCGCGTACCTATTTGCCCACGACGAGTTTCTGTCCGGGCTTGACCGGGTCGTCCTCGCTCAGGTTGTTGAGCTTGCGCAGCTCGGCCGGCTTCATCCCGTATTTCTTGCTGATGCCGTAGACGGTTTCGCCCTTCTGGACGGTGTGTGTCTTCTTGCCCGATGCGACGGCGGCCTTCGGTTTTTCCGCGACCGCGGGGACCGGCCTCTTTTCCAGGGCCTCGACGCGCTGGGCGAGCGTGTCGATCTTTCCGGTCAGGGCCGCCTCCGCCCCCTCGGCGGGGAGCCTCGCCTGCAGGGCCGCCTGCTGCTTCTCCAGGGCCACGATCTTCTGCTCCAGGGCGGAGAGCTTGGTCTGCATGAGCCGGGCCTCCTCCTTGGAGACCCCGCCGCCTCCCAGCATCAGGTAGGCACCCCCGAGAACGGCAAGAATCGCGATTCCGACCGCGGCGATCACCCCGACCTTCTTTTTGTCCGGCCCCGACTGCTTTCGCTCCGGCGAATAGACCTCTTCCTCCGCATCCATCAATCGGATATCGGGATCCTCGGGCATGGCACTGATTCCTCCTGGATGTTATTAGGCGCCCCTCCAAACCCAGATGCCCTATACCACATATTTGCAACGCATGAAACGAAAAACCTGTTTTCCCGTTTCTGGCGAACGCTCGTGCCCTGACCGGCCGGGTTTATTGCGTGGCGCTGGAAGACATCAGACGCCCCCGGTCAACAGCCTGCTAGAAGTTGACCTTGTCGAGTCCCTTGAGCCCAAGGATCTGCCGCGCCTCGTCCGGGGTCGCAGGTTCGAGCCCCAGCTCGCGGGCGATGCGGATGATCTTGGCGATCTGCTCGCCGCTGCTCTTGGCGAGCACCCCCTTCTCCAGGTAGAGATTGTCCTCCAGGCCGACTCGGGCGTGGCCCCCCAGGAGGAGCGACCCTGTGCACATCGGGATCTGGGTGCGGCCGGCGGCACAGACGGAGAACTGGAAGTCTCCGATCTGCTTGCGCGCCGTGTCCACAAGGTAGACCAGATGTTCGAGGGTGGCGGGAATCCCGCCGAGGATCCCCATGACGAACTGGAGATAGACGGGCCGTTTCGCGATCCCCCTCTGCAGCAGGAACGCCAGGTTGTTGATCATCCCCACGTCGTAGATCTCGAATTCCGGCTTGGAGCCGTTGGCGTAGATGATCTCCAGGTACTGCCGCATCGTCTTGAACGTGTTGGGAAAGATGAAGTCCTCCGTCAGGTCGAGGTAGGCCTCCTCCCAGTCGTACTTCCATTCCTTGACCTGGTCCTTGATGTGGAACAGGGCGAAATTAAGCGAACCCGCGTTGAGCGAATTCAGCTCCGGCTTGAGGTTCGAGGCCACGCGGACGCGGTTCTCTACGGGCTCGCCGAGCTTGCCTCCCGTCGTGAAGCACATGACGACGTTGCACTGTTTCTTCACGGCCTCGGCGATCTCCCGGTAGATGTCCTGGTCTGCGATGGGCAGCCCCGTCTTCGGGTCTCTCACGTGGATGTGCACGACGGCCGCCCCTGCTTCGTAGGAGCGCAGGGCCTCATCGATCAGCTGCTGCGGGGTCACCGGAAGATAGGGTGACATGCTCGGCGTGTGGATGGAGCCGGTCAGTGCGGCGGTAAAGATCCTCTTGTTCATGGTTGTCGGTATCCTCCGGTTTTTATTTCCGTTCCCGGTTGATTCGCTCGCGTTTGTCCGCCCGCCCCTCAGAGATAATGCGTTCGGTTCTTTTCGAACTCCCCGATGAAATCCTCCACCATCGCCTCGAGCGGGTACGAGAGCCGCCACCCCCACTCCGCCCGTGCGCACTCGTCACTGATCCTCAGAGATCCCAGTTCCCGGAGGAGCTCCACGACGACGGGATCGGGCCTGAAGGAAAGCCGTGCGCCGGGGATGCGCCTTGCGACGACGTCCACGAGCTCTTGCGCAGAATAGGGGGGCGTGATTCCGGCGATGTTGTAGACCCGCGTTTCGAGCCGCGAGGGATCGGCTTCGGAGAGCGACTTGAGGGCCATCGCGGCGTCCTTGTAGTAGAGAGCGGGACAACGCGTCTCCGGTGAGCAGTTGATCTCGTAGGGCAGACCCTTGACGGCGAATTCGATAGCCCAGGCGTTGTAGATGGACATGTGAGCCGTTTTGGCTCCCGGCCCGACGATGGAAGGCAAACGCACGCCGCGGAAGTCGACGCCGAAGCGCCGGTGATACCACCGGCCGGCAAGCTCCCCGAAGGTCTTCGTGACGCCGTAAAAGCTGGAGGGCCGCTGGATGGTTCGATCGTCGATCGTGTCGCCCGGGATGTCCCGGCTGTAGGTGGCGATGGTGCTGCCGTAGACGACCTGCCTCATCTTCTTGATGCGGGCCGCCTCCAGGATGTTGACGGTCCCGACGACGTTGGCGTCAAAGGCCCCCCAGTGGTTGCTCTCCGACGGCAGGGAGAGCATGCCGCCCAGGTGGAAAATCCGGTCGATGCCGTGACGTTCGACACAGTCCATCAGGACGGGCAGGTGGGCTAGATTTCCCGGCTCGAAAACAAAGCGGCCGCGCCTTTGTGCCAGCGGCCCCCGTACGGGCGCGAGATCGAAGATCACGGGCTTCTCCCCGTCGTCGATGAGGAGACTCGCGAGGCAGGACCCGATGAACCCCGCCCCCCCGGTAATCAGTGTGGCCATGGAAATTCCTGTCAATAGGTTGCCGCCCGGCAACCGCCCGGGACGGGGCGCCCCAGCAACCCCGCCCGGGCGAAACCGGGTTCCGTTATTTCATCTTGCAGCCCGTCTGTTCGCAGGGCACCGAGACGTCCTTTGCGGGGATCATCGTCGCCGGGCCTTCGAAGGCGTGCTCCTTGAAGAACTTGTTGTTCTTCACGATCTCGACGACCCAGTACGGCGTCTGGGCCTGGTGGTCGCAGGCCCTCATCGTCCAGGTTCCGGCAATGCCGTCATAGGAGAGGCCTTCCCAGGCCTTGATCACGGCGGCCACGTCGGTCGTGCCGGCTTTCTTCACGGCCTCGGCCCAGAACATGGTGGCCATGTAGGACTTGCCCCGCAGCCACGTCGGATAGTAGCCCTTGTCCTTGTAGAACTTCTGCACGAACTCCTGGTTCTTCTTGTTGGGGATGGAGAGCACGTAGACCTCGGCGCCCATGTCGCCCACGATGAGCCTGTCGTCGCCGAGCGTCTTGATCATGACCTCGTCGTTGATGTAGTAGGAGAAGACCTTCTGCTTCATACCCATGGGGCGCCCCTGCTTCAGCAGCAGCGTCAGGTCATTGCCCCAGTTGGGCGTGAAGATGACCTCGGGCTTCGCCGCGATGAGCTGGCTGGCGTAGGGGGCATAGTCCTTGGTGCCCGCCGGGTGGTACAGCTCGGCGACAATTTTCATCTTGGGCGCGATCTCGGCAAGCTTCTTCTTGAAGGCGGCCACCGCCTCTTTTCCGAAGGAGTAGTCCTGGGCGATGATGCCCACGCTTTTGTAGCCCTTCTTCGCGATGAGCTGCGCCAGCGCGAAGGAGCGGCCGTCCGTGCTCCCTCCGGGCCGGAAGAAGTTCCTACTGCACTTCTCTCCGGTCATGCTGGAGGCATCCATGCCGTAGGTGAACATGATCACGTTCTGCTTTTCGGCGAGCTGGGCCATGGCCGCCCCGACGGAGCTCCCCGTACCGCCGCAGAAGAACTTCACGCCGTCTTTCAGGATCAGGTTCTGTGCCTTGCGCGTGGCCACGTCCGGCTTGAGCTCCGAGTCGATGGGGATGACTTCCACCTTCTTTCCCAGCAGACCGCCGCTCTCGTTGATGACCTTGGCTGCGTACTGCACGCCCTCCAGGTATCGCTCGCCGATGTCCTTGAACGTTCCGGAGAGAGGCTCCGTTGCCCCGATCTTGATGGTGTCCTGAGCCGCCGCGGAACCCGCCAGCGCGAGCAGGACGGACAGTGCCGCCAATCCAAACAGCTTCTTCATAAACCCGTACCTCCCATTTTTTGACCTAATGGCCTTGCCGTTCTTCGTTCAAACCCTGCCCCCTACACTTCCAGGTAGTTCTTCCGGATCCCCTCGGCCGCCAGCAGGGCCTCCGTGTCGCCCTCAAAAACCATGTGCCCCTTGCCCATGATGTAGAAGCGGTCGGCCACCTTGATGGAGGCCTTGAAGTTCTGCTCCACCATGAGCACCGTCACCCCGGAGCTGCGCACGGCTGCCAGCATCTCCAGGACGTCGCGTACAATGAGCGGCGCCAGGCCCTCTGTGGGCTCGTCGACGAGGATGAGTCTCGGGTTGCCCATGAGGGTTCTCGCCACGGTGAGCATCTGCTGCTCGCCCCCCGACAGATGTCCGCCCTTGTTGTTGCGCCGCTCCTTTAGCTTGGGGAACTTCTCGTAGACCCTCTCGGGGGTCCACCCGGTGTTCCGGTCGGACCCCTTCGCGTTCCTCATCCCCATGAGCAGGTTCTCGTGCACGGTGAGGCTCCGGAAGATCCGCCGGTCCTCGGGGACGTAGCCCACACCCAGGCGCGCCACCTCGTAGGGCTGCTTCCCGATCAGCTCCTGCCCGCGGAAGAGGATGTTCCCCTCGCTCGGCTTCACCAGCCCCATGATGCTCTTGAGCGTGGTGGATTTCCCCACGCCGTTGCGCCCGAGCAGGCATACCAGTTCGCCCTCGCTGAGGGACAGGGAGACGCCCTGCAGCACATGGCTCTTTCCGTAGTAACTGTGTATGTCTTTCACTTCCAGCATGTTATCCGTCCCCCAGGTAGGCGTCCTTCACCCGCTGGTCGTTGCGGATCTCGTCGGGCTTGCCCGAGACAAGGATCGTGCCGTAGTGAAGGACCGAAATCGTGTCGGCCAGAGAGAATACCACGTCCATGTCGTGCTCTATGATGACGAGTGTCCGCCCCGCCGTGACCCGGTCGATCATCCGGATGGCCTGGCCCGTCTCCTCGCGGGTCATCCCCGCCGTGGGCTCATCCAGGAGAATCAGCTCGGGCTCCGTGGAAAGGGTGATGCCGATCTCCAGGGCCCGCTGCTGGCCGTAGGACAGGGCGCTGACGGGCATGTGCATGACGTCCCGCAGCCCGACTTCCTCGACGATGGCCAGCGTGCGCTCATTGATCCCGCGATCGTGATCGGGCCTGCGGAAGAAGTGGTACCGCATTCCGCAGCGGGACCGGACCCCCGAGCGGATGTTGTCGAAGACGGACAGCTCCTGGAAGACGTTGGTGATCTGGAACGAGCGAGACAGCCCTTCGCGGTTGAGGGCATGTGCGGGCTTTCCGGTGATGTCGCGGCCCTTGAACAGGATCGACCCCGACGAGGCCTTGAATTTCCCGCTGATGATGTTGAACAGCGTCGTCTTGCCCGCTCCGTTTGGCCCGATGACGGCGTGGCGCTCCTTTTCCCTCACCGTGAAATCGACGCCGGTGAGGACCTTAAGCCCCGAGAAGTCCTTGTGAATGTCCTTGACGTGCAGGTATTCGCTCATGATGACGCTTCCTTGGCTTCCATGGGTTTGCCCGGGCCGCGCCTCCGGGTGAACAGGCCCCGGGCGGACTGGAGAATCTGCGAGAGCCCGCCGGGAATGAAGAGGACCATGAAGACGAAGATCAGGCCCATGAACAGCGGCCAGCGGTCGGTGATGTCGCTCAGGTAGTTCTGGAGGATGATGTAGACCAGCGCCCCGAGCATCGGCCCCCAGAAGGTCCCCGTGCCGCCCACGAAGGTCATGAGCAGCACCGTCGTCGTCATGTCGACGCTGATGGCCGACTGTGAGCAGAACTGGAAATGAAGCGTGTAAAACGCCCCTGCCAGCCCCGCTACGGCCCCCGTGAAGGTGAAGAGGATCAGGCGGCTGATGTTCGTGTTGTAGCCCAGGAACTTCATGCGCTCCTCGTTTTCGCGCATCATCAGCACCGTCTGCCCCATGGCCGTCTGCGTGAAGTACCAGCAGAAAACGATGGCCGCCCCGACGATGACGAGGGTGAACCAGTAGAAGCTCTCGATCCCGGCCAGGTTGACCGTGGTGAACCCCAGGGCGAGATTGGGCCGCGTGACGCTCAGGCCGTCGTCGCCTCCCGTGATGGTGTGCCACTTCGTCGCCACGGCGTAGAAGAGCGAGTTGAAGGCCAGCGTGAGCAGCGCGAAGTAGGAACCCTTGTGGCGCAGCAGCAGGCCCCCCGCGACGAACCCGACGAGCGTCGTCATGGCCAGCGCCAGCGCGAGAGCGCTCCAGATTGAAAGGCCGGGGATGTGGATCAGCGAGACGGCGACGGTGAAGGCCCCCATGCCGAAGAACATGGCGTGCCCGAATGAGAGCAGGCCCGCGTAGCCGAGCAGCAGGTTGTAGCTGACCGCGTAGAGCGCAAAAACGATGATCTCCGTGAGCATGTTCAGGTGGTATTGCTTGAGCACCAGAGGCATTGCGGCCCCCGCGGCGAACAGGGCCGCAATGAGCAGGTACGGCGTGTTCTTGTGCAGCATCATGATTCCTCCCCAAAGAGTCCGGAGGGTTTGACGATGAGGACGGCGGCCATGAGCAGGTAGACCAGGGCCACGGAGAGCTTCGGGAATAGCAGGACCCCGAAGGACTGCAGCTCACCGATAAGCAGCGATGCGATCACGGCGCCCCCGAGGCTCCCGAAGCCGCCGACGACGATCACCACGAATGCGTCGATGAGGATGTCGTGGGCCATCCCCGGGTAGGTCGTCAGCAGCGGCCCCGCGATGACGCCCGCAAACCCCGACAGGGCGGCGCCGAAGGCGAAAACGCCCATGAAGACAAGCGGCACGTTGAATCCGAGAGCGTTCACCATCTCGCTGTCGTTGACGGCCGCCCGGAGGATGATCCCGAGCCGAGTCCTGTAGAGGATAAGCGCCATCAGGGTCCCCACGAAGACGGCGCAGAGGAAGATGAAGATCCGGTAGACGGGATAGGTGATGCCGATGATCTCGACGGTGTCGCCCAGCAAACCGCCGATGTTCACGGCCAGCGGAAAGTTCCCCCAGACCCACTTCACCACCTCCGTGATGATGTAGGCCAGGCCGAAGGTGAGGAGCAGCTCGTGCAGGTGACCGAACACGTGGACGCGCCGCAGCAGGAACCGCTCGATGAGGGCGCCGATCACGAAGAGCAGAACCGGGCAGACCATCAGGGAGAGCCAGAACTGGTCCGTGGCCTGCAGCATCGTGTAGGAGAAGTAGGCGCCCAGCATGTACATGGCCGCGTGGGCGAAATTCAGCACGTTCATCATCCCGAAGACCAGGGTCAGGCCCGCCGAGACGAGGAACAGCAGGCCTGCGTAGGCCAGCCCATGAAGGAAGAATACAGGAATGTCGCTCATGTCCGGAACCTCTTGCCGGAGCCGCCGTCCCTCGCCGAGGCCGGGGCGCCGATCATTTTTCCCTGTTGACTGTTCAGCCCTGTTGCACTCTCCCGATGATCTCGTGGAGAATGCGCAGCAGGACCGTATCGCGCTGCTGGATGATCTTCTGGATCTTCTCGGGCGTCCACTCGTAGAACCCCCTCCCGGCCCTGACGCCCGTGGCACCCCCGGAGATGAGTCTCTCGAGGACCGGCGCAGGCGTTGCCGCCGACTCGAGGTAGGGGAACAGGTATTTGTGGATGTCGCGCGTCAGCACGAGCCCGGCCAGGTCGGCCGTCTCCATGGGGCCGATGAAGGGCATCCTTGCCCCGAAGCCGTACTTGACGACCTTGTCGATGTCCCCGGCGCTGGCGACCCCCCTGTCGCACAGCGAGACGGCCTCCCGCCACATGGCGTGCTGCAGGCGGTTGCCCAGAAAGCCCGGCACGTCTCTGAGGACACGGACGGGCACCTTGCCCACCTTCTCCAGGAGGGCATAGATCGTCTCGAAGGGTGCTTCCGCGGTCTCGTCTCCGCGGATGACCTCCACGCAGGGCAGGATATGGGGCGGGTTCCAGAAGTGGGTTCCCAGGAAGCGCCCCCTGTTCTTCAGTGCGGCCGCGATCTCGGTGATGCTGATGGCCGAGGTGTTGCTCGAAAAGATGGCATCGGGAGCCGAGCAGCGCTCGACCTCGGCGAAAACTTTTCGCTTCAGTTCGAGATCCTCCAGGATGGCCTCGAGGATGTACTGGCAACCGCCGCAGAGCGCTTCCAGGGAGGTGCAGAGGGTGATCCGGCCCAGGCAGCCCGCGACGTCCTCCGGCTTTGCCAGGCCCAGGGCGATGAAGACCTTGAAGTTCGACTCGATACGACCCTTGGCCGCATCGAGCGTTGCCTTGTCCGTGTCGTAGAGGTTGACGTCATAGCCCGCCGAGGCAAAGACCTGGGCGATGCCGTGTCCCATGAGGCCGGCACCGATGATGCCGATGCGCCGGATGTTGCTGAGCTTCATCCCGATGCCTTCCTTTCTTTGCCGTTGGTGGGGTTGTAGATGACCATGAAACACTTGACCTCTTCCGGGCCGACGGATTCCCCGAAATGGGGGAGACTGGAGTCGAAGTAGATGCAGTCGCCTTCGCGGACGATGTGCTCCGTGTCGCCGTGGAGGAACTTCATGGTCCCCTGGATGACAAAGAGGATCTCTTCGCCTTCGTGCTGATAGAGGGTCCGTTTCTTCGGCTTGACGGGGAGGGTGAGGATGAAGGGTTCCATGGTCTTGTTCGGGTACTTGTAGGCCATGGCCTCGTAGGAGTACCCGAATGCGGTGCCGTCCCTGGCGATGAGGGGCCGCTCGTCCTTGCGGACAAGACAGAACGATGTGCGGGGGGCCTCCTCGCCGAGGAGTGCTGAGATGGTGACGCCGAGGGCCCGGGCGATGATCCCGAGCGTGGATACGGGAGGGGACTTTTTCGACGTTTCGACTTTCGAAAGGTAACCCTTGGTGAAGCCCGTTTGCTTTGCGAGTTGCTCGAGAGTGACCCGCTTTTGCGTACGGAATGCCTTGATCCGCTTGCCGATTTCGGCTTCGACGATCGCCGGCGCTTGTTTCATGTTGGTTTACTTTTTTTTCATTTCGGAAAATGCTGATTCATAAATCATTGATATAAAACATTAAAATAGGATTCAAAATGTATCCTGACAGGAAACTTCATAATCCTAAACCGTCCGTCCTGTCAAGGATTTTTTCAAGGCCGGTTCGTTTTCGCGGAAAGACGAGGGATTCCGTGAGGCTAGAAATTCACCCGGTTCAACCCCTTCAGCCCCAGGATCTGCCGCGCCTCGTCCGGGGTCGCCGGTTCGCTGCCGAGTTCCCGGATGATCCGTGCCATCTTGGCGACCTGCTCGGCGTTGCTCTTGGCAAGCTGCCCCCTCTCAAGGTAGAGGTTGTCCTCGAGACCCACTCGGCAGTGGCCGCCAAGAAGCACGGATTGCGTGCAGATGGGGAACTGGGCCCGACCGGCGACGCAGACGGAGAACTCGAACTCGCCGATGAGCCTGCGGGCGTAGTCGAGCAGGAACATCAGGTTCTCGGGGCTCGGCGTGATCCCGCCCAGCACACCCATGACGAATTGAAGGTAGACGGGGCGCCTGATATGGCCGCGCTGGATCATGACAGCCAGGTTGTTCACCATGCCGGCGTCGTAGATCTCGAACTCGGGCTTGGTTTCGTTCAGCAGGAAGATCCGGCAGAACTCACGGATGGACTTGAAGGTGTTGGGGAAGATGAGATCCTCCGTCATGGCAAGGTACTGGGGCTCCCATCCGTGCTTGAACTCCTTGAACTTGTCCAGTGCGGGAAAGAGGGCGAAGTTCATGGAACCGCCGTTCAGGGAGGCCATCTCCGGCCGGTAGAAGGTCACCGGGGCCACGCGCTGCTCCACCGTCATCCCGAGCCCGCCGCCCGTGGTGATGCAGATCACGGCGTTCGAGCGTGCCTTGATCTTGCAGACGATCTCCCGCATGACCTCGAGATCGGCCGCGGGTTGGCCCGTTTCGGGGTTTCGCCCGTGCACGTGGACGACGGCCGCTCCGGCCTCGGCGGCGGCCACGGCATCGTCGGCGATCTGCTGCGGCGTGATCGGCAGATAGGGTGACATGGTGGGCGTGTGGATGCTCCCCGTGACGGCGGCGGTGATGATCGTCTTCTCCCTCATTTCCGCTCCCCCTCCTTCCTTTGCTTCTTCATACCCGTGTTTTCCCCCGGAGACTTCCCGGGGCGCCGGCTATCGGGTAGAGCCCGATACGCGCCCTGGCATCGTTGCATCGATCGGCGGCCGGTCTCCCCGACCAGGCCGGCTCGAAATCCCTGCAGGGGGAGGGCCGTCGGTCGTAAATGGAGCAGGTCACGTTCCGGCCCGGGGTCCCCCGGAGGGCCGCGCAACGGCCCGTCCGGGTGCGGCGCATGGCCCTTCGAAGGGGGGAAACCCTTACGGTCAGTCGTGCGGGCACGCCCCCCGGGGTGGCGTCGTCGCACTCGGCCCAGTAGAACGACGTTCGATAGACGACGCAGCAGGCCCCGCACTCGAGGCAGGGGTTTTGCGGCGGGCCTCCCGTCGGATCACGCAGCGGATCGTCACGCCGGCCGGACATCGTCCGGACCCCCTTTCCCCGCGGCGACGACCTGCCCGACGCGCACCGCGAAGTAGATCGCCGCAACGAGGTAGGCCGGCACGAACAACCACCAGGCAAAGGGGTTCGGGATGCCGGTGTATGCCGTTCCGTCGGGCACGCGCAGGATGTTCTTCCAGTCCCAGCAGAAGGAGACGATCAGCAGAAACGCGCAGCCCATTTCGATGGCCCAGTCTCGCCGGCGCCAGCGGATGCGGAACCCCCGGTTCTCCAGCGCGATGAGCAGCGCGCCGGCCGCCGTCATCGTCGCCGCGATGAGGATCGGCGTGATCACGGGCCCCACCCAGGGCAGGGGGATATAAAACAGGAGATCCCACGTCATGAGACTCTCCGGCCACCCGAGGATCACGTACAGCCAGACATAGTAGAAGATGTCCCAGACGCCGAAGGCGATCATGAAGAAGCAGAAACGCTGCAGGCCGGTTCGCCCTGCCAGGATCCCCGCCGCGGCCAGCATGACGATCGTCGCCGCCTCGCGCCCCATCTCGACGAGGATGAGGGGGTCCACGGCGCGGCGCCCGTTCTCCCAGACCGTGGCGAGGGGAAAATCAAAGGAGCCGCGGAAGTAGATCTCGCGAAGGTAGACGACCACCGCGCTTTCGACGTAGGCGAAGGAGATCGCGAAGGCAGCGACCCAAATTCCCCTGTGTGCGGTGTCGCGTGAAGGGCCGGCGTCTGCCGCGTTCATGGTGCGGTCCTCTTTGGACGGGGTCCGGTCGGCGCCGGAACGAAAACGTGCGGCCAGCGGACGGGAACGCCTTGTTCCGTGCCGAGTATACGGCAAGGTTGTTCCTCGGTCCAGATGGAAATAACGCCCGACGGGGCCGGTTACCGGACCGTGAAGGGGTGGGATGCCTTTCCGATGAGAACCCACTGGCCGCCGACCAGCTTCCACGCATGCACGAGCAGGGTGTAGCGGCCGGGCGTCGTGACCGTCAGGCTCTGCGAACTCGAGGGGTTGTTGAAGGTCACGGGCCCCTGCGGATCTCCCACGGCGCCCCAGGTGAAGCCGTACAGCTCGCCCGCAACCTCGGGGGTGATCCTCGCTTCGAAGGTCCCCCGCGCCGCCCCGTTGCGGATCGTCACGGCGGACGGCCCCGCGACGGAAACCTTCTGCTGCACGCGGGCCCTGCCCGCGATGCTGCGGGAGGCTTCGGCGGCCTTGACCCACTGCCCGCCCGTCCATCTCCAGGCGACGGCACGCACCGTGCTGATCCCCTCGGCGGGAATCGCCGCTCTGGTTCGATCCGCGTTGCCCCCGAAGACCCTGCCGTTGAGGCTCCAGACGAACCCGTAGCGAGCCCCCGGCACCGGCGAGGCGAGCCGGGCGTGCAGGGCGATCTCCTCGCCGACGATTCCCTCCGGGGCCGAGACGGCGATTTCCATCTCGGATCGGGACGCATCGGGGGCCATTGCAAGCGAGGGCTCCATGCCCCGGCAGAGACCCTCCTGCTCGGCGATCTGTCCCTCCGAGGGTCTGGAGGCGCGGGCGACGTAGTTCCGCCGGGACTGCAGGTTCATCTGCAGCACCGACAGGGTGCCCTCCGCCTCCTGCCGCTCCTGCGCCAGGGGCGGAAGCTCGGATCTCAGGCGTGCAATCTCGGGGGGCAGCTCNTCGTGGAGCCTCCGGGCCATCCGGTCACGCCGGCTGCAGGCGCNGGACANAGAGGGNAGCCAGGCCTCCCGGCAATCGGTCTCGGCCTTCGGCAGATCGNCCGTNAGGGTCTCATGCTCCCTTTCCAGTGCGGCAAGCTGCTGCGCGGACTCCCGGTATTTCGCGTTCAGGGCGTCCAGCCTCGCCTGCAGTTCGGCGGTCTGCGTTTCCATCCCGGGCAGATCCGCCTTCATGCGCTCGTAGTAATGGGCCTCCTCGATCATCTGTGCCAGCTTGTGCCGGCAGACGGCGTAGTCGGCCCCGCCGGTCCGGGCCAGGTCGTCGATCCCCTGCGCGTCCGCGGGGCACGCGGTCGGCAGGTACGCCAGGGACAACAGGATAAGCAGGGCAAACGCCGCGGGGCGTCCGGACAGGGCAGCGGCCATCGGGGTTCCTCTCGGGGTGCGGGGATTTCGCCGTCTCTCATGCACGACCGGTGCCACCCGCACGCAGGTCGCAAAAGGTCGGGAACTCGGGCCGGAAGCCCTCCATTCCAAGGTCCCGGCCCCCTTCCGGATCCCATCGTCCGGAATGTTCTCCGCCTCCGGCTATTGGATCCGCCGGTCGCGCCACAGCAGGACGTTGGCCCGGTTCGTCATGGCCGGGGGGTTGATCCCGATGCGGCGAGAGTGCACGCCGCCCGAGGCGCTGCTTGCCGTGACGAACAGATCGGGTGACTTCGTGCTGGGGTTGTAGGAGATCATCGGCGCCGAAGGGACGCCGCCTCCCAGGCTCATGCTTTTCGCCGAGCCGGGCATGATCCCCGTGCCACCGACGAAGTCGATCCCGTAGAGCTTCCCCGTCCCGCCCGAGCTGCAGGCGCTCGCGCCGCTCGAGTCCGGCGTGAAGGAGGTGAAGTAGACCACCCCGCCGAAGACCGCCGAGTCGGAGAGCAGCTTCTCCCCCGTGCCCGCCAGGCTGACGTACCAGCCCTTCCGGGTATCACTGTCCGTGTAGGTCGACGAGGTGATGTTGATCAGGTCGGCCAGAGCCCGCGGTGTCGCTGCGTCGGCGTCCTTCACGGCATAGAACCTGTTCGCCGTCGTGGTGCCCGTCACGTCGACGCGGTCCCCCGTGCCCCAGAAGACCCAGAGATTCCCCCTCGCGTCCCGGGCCGCCGAGGGGATCGCGTAGACGGCGCCCGCCGTGCCGGCGAAGAGCCGCCCTCCCGTCCAGTTCGCCGTGTTGCAGGAGGCACCGCTCGCGTAGGAGCAGAACTTGAAGCGCCACATCGTTCCGCCCAGGTCGCCGATGTAGACCCGGTCGATGAAGCCGTCGTTGTCCGTGTCGACCATGGCGGGCGAGCCCGGCAGGGCGTAACTCATGTTGGCGTCGTTTGCGAGCGTGTAGCTCCAGAGGATGCTCCCGTCGGCCAGGTCGACGACAAAAAAGCCCTTTCCCCGCTTGTCGCAGTCCGTGCCCGTGCAGGACGACAGGTTCTGGCCTCCTCCCATGAAACCGACCCACTTCTCGATGCCGTTGATCTTCACGCGGCCGATGTAGATCTTGCTCCAGGGCTCGCCCAGGTAGGGCGCTTGGGCCGGCGTGGGGTTGAGGCGCCACCTGTAGACTGGGGCAGCCGTGGTGTCCGTGATATCCAGGGCGTGGTAGCCGCAGTAGTACGGGTAACTCGTCGAGTAGTTGCTGTCGAAACCGGAACTGCAGGTGCTCGAGGAACTCCAGAGGTAGCTCATGGCGCCGCGGCCCTCAGCGAGGATCAGCAGCGTCCTCCACTCCGACAGGAGTTTCACCCCTCCCGGGACGACGGGGGGCACCGACGGCAGCCACACCTCGGCCACCGAGATGGGACCGTCGACGAAGTACTGGTGCGACAGCCCCGTCGGGTGCACCTTGTGGGCGATGTTCTTGAGCTTGTGCAGGAAGTTGGGCGGGATGAAGCTCCAGACCTCGGCCCCGTCACTGGTCCGTAACGCGTGGAGCTGGCCGTCGTTGGCCCCCGCCACGACGATCCGCTTGCCGTTGGCCGTCGTCCGAACGTTGGCCGTTCTGAAATCGTCATAGGCCGTCGGGTTCCGGGGATCGAGGTTGTCCCGGAAATACGGGGTCGGGGTTCCCACCGTCACCGGCGAGGAGCGGAAGATGTCGCCCAGCTTCCAGTTTTCGATGTTGAAGGCGCTCTCTCCCCGGACATAGCCGACGATGTCGTCGCGCTCGCCCGTTGTCGTCACCCCCAGGTCCGCCGTGGAGATGTTCGCCGTGGTGAAGGCCGTCAGGGGGTTCGAGCCCTTATAGGTGAAAATGTTCCGGCTTGCCGCCGTCGCGGTCTTGAGAACGGCGCCGGCGTCCCAGAGGGCCGCGCCCACGGTGCCGTCTGCGTTGAGGGCGTACTTCGTGAGGTGCCCCGTCCACATGGGGTCCGTGCCCACGGGTTGGAAGGAGGCCTCGTAGAGGTAGTTCTCGTCGGAGGCCCTCGCCGAGGCGATGGAGGCCGTCGCGAAGGACTGGCTCGATTCGCGTATCAGGTTCAGGGCCTGCTTGAGAGCCGTCTGCAGCTCTCCGCCGTTGTTGGCCATGAAGGCGTATCCCGTCAGCGGGATGTTGCCCGGATCATTGTTGACGGCGAAGCAGTAGCCGTTCCAGTCGCATTGCCCCGTGAGCTGAGTCTCGTTGACGGCGCAGGGGTCGGGCGAAAAAGCGGCCAGGTTCAGGGCCGAGGTGCTTCCCGTGTTCGGCACCAGCGGATTGTCGGTGCCGGCGTGGTAGGCCATCCACTCGAGGGTGTACTTCTCGTGGGCCGGCATGTTGGAGCCGAAGCCCACGACGAAGACCTTGTAGCCCGCATCCTTCAGGGCCTTGGCCCGCAGGACGGAGAGGCGCCGCTGCTTGTACTGCGTCACTGCGGTCCCGTCGCCGTAGTCGCAGGAATTCGTGTCGCCTCCGTCGGAGATGAGGATGACGAACTTCTGCCTGCAGTCCCTGTCGGGGTCCGCGGCCTTGTGGGCGTCGAGATAGGTCTTCGCCTCCAGCAGGGCGTTGTTCATGGGGGTGTTGGTGTAGGTTCTCTCGCAGTAAAAGCTCTTGGGCAGCCCCAGGGAGGCCATGGTGTCGCACACCGAGTCCTCCTTGGTCTTCGTGCAGGCCGTGCCGTTGTTGTTGGAGTTGCAGTACAGATCGGCATAGGGCGTGCCGATGCCCCTGCGGATGCCCGTCACCTCGGTCCAGAAGTCCAGGTCCACGTAATACGCAACGTAGCCGAAGCGGACGTTGAGGCTCGTCTCGTCGCTCGCGTCGATCTTGTTGTCGCGGTTGTCATCGAGCAGGCTGAAGACGGCCCGCTTGGCGATGATGTAGCGCCGGCAGTCGGTCCAGCCCATCCCGTCGACGATCGAGCAGTCCTCGTTTCCATAGATCTGGAACACGCCCGCAGGGTTGCGCTTCATGCTGCCCGACAGGTCGAGCAGGATGAGGACGTCCGGAGGGGTGGAATTGAACAGGGCCGTCTCGTCGCCCCCGTGGCTCGCCGCGGGGGTAAACAGGCACGCAATTGCAAGCAGGGTTGCCGCTAAACGGGATCGCAGGGTCATAAGAGGTTCCTATCGGGACATGGTGGAGATCTCGACGGGTCCGTACCCGATCTCCACGTCGATGGTCACGCTCGTGTTGTAGGCCGTGTTCCTGCCCGTCACGGAGGCGCCGTAGCGGGACTGCCCCCACATCTGCGCCCCCCCGATGGCGTAGCCGTTGAGCTGCAGGGTCGACGACCCCGTCTGGGGCACCGTCGGCTGGGCGATCGAGTACTGCGTCGTCGCATCCTGCCCGCCGCTGAGGGCCTGGAAGTTCACGGGGAACACCGTGCCGCTGAAGGCCGTGGCGGGATCGAAGATACTCGTGAGCTCGTGCACGCCCGTCTCGGCGGCGTTCAGGGCCTTCTTATCGCCGACGGTGCGCATGCTCACCCGGATGTCCCCGCTGGAGAGGTTGACGGCCAGGATCCCCACGGCCAGGAGGATCAGGTTGGCCAGCAGGGCCGCTATGAGGGCGAATCCGTTTTCCCGCAAGAGGGTCTTCATTCCGTCAATGCCTTTTCAGAACTGGACGCCGTGGTTCCGGGGAACCACGCTGGTCGAGTAGATCATCCTGCGCCGCTGCGACCCGCCGAGGGAGGGGTCGATGTCCTCGCTGTCCACGACGAGGGTGATCTCGATTCGCCGGATCTGGCCGATCGCGCCGGGCAGGCTGCTCGTGATGTCCGTGCCTGCGCTGTTGAAGTACCGCAGCAGCGGGGTTGCCGTGTCCCCGTTGACCACCCGGACCGCCTTGACCTCCCCGGCGGCCCCGCCGAGAAAAGATTGGGCGCCGGGCGTTGCCGGGGCGCCCGAGCAGGTCAACGTTTGTCTAGTCACGCGCTGGTTCGGCGTGTCCAGGGCGTACACGATGATCTCGTTGGCCGCATCCCCGCAGGAGCCGCTCCCGTTGAGGTCCATCTGGATCTGGATCGTGTCGGCCGCTGCGTTCTGGATGCCGCGCCGCGCCGCGTCGCCCCCGTTGCAGCTGGAGATGTCCGTCCAGGGATTGGTGACGGTGGAGTAGTTGGGGTTGTAGGAGGCCATCCGAAGCTCCATGGCCATCACCTCCAGGGCCGCCCGTGCGTCCTGTCCCGTCGTGACCTTGCGGTCGATGCCCGTGGTCGAGCGCTGCCCCGACCAGACCGCCGTGTACACGGCGGCCAGGACGGCCATTCCCACCGCAACGGCGATGAGGCACTCGACGAGGGTGAACCCTCTGCGGCCCGCGACCTTGTTCGTCATTGCCTGAACGTCTCCTGCCGGGTCACTATCATCGATTCGGCGATGCCCCGGTTGTTGCCGGGCCAGGTCACCCTCACGTCCACTCGCCAGGCTGTGGACCCGAGCGACGAGATCGTCGTCGCCGCCGTGTAGGCCACGTCGCCCTGCTGCGGCGTGGTGCCGCTGGTGAGGTTGCTGGGGTAGATCGTCCGGGTCGTCGTGCCCGTTGTCACGGTATTCGCGGGGTTCATGATCCGGATCTCGTTTCTCTCCAGCTCGCTTTGCAGAATTCCCGCCGCCCGGCTCATGAAGTCCGACCGTCCCGCCGTCTGCCAGGAGATGGGCTGCATGGACAGCAGCGCCATGACGCCGATGGCCGTCAGGAAAAGCGTGATCAAGACCTCGATGATCGTGATCCCCTTTTCATTGCATGGTGTACTGGACATGGGTCCTGCCTGCCAGGTTCGTGGTGATTTGCGCCGTCGAATTGCGGCTGTTCCTCAGCGTGATGGTCCGGTTGTCCTCGCTCAGGATCCCCCGCGCCAGGAAATTCACCTCGTTTGCGGTGAACGTGGTCGCCGTGATGCGGATGCCGCCCCCGTGCTCGGCCAGGGTCTTCGTCTGCGTCTCGGCCGGGGCCGTCACTCGCTCCAAGGTGTACGTATTGGCGGGGTCCAGCATCAGGGTGATCCGGTACTGGGCGTTTTCCGCCTTGGCCCTCTGCTGTCCCTCGGCCATGTCCGACACGATCTGGCGGGCGGCCGCCTTGAGCTTCGTGTTTTCGATGTAGCCCCGCAGGGAGGGCAGGGCGATGGCCGTCACGATGGCGAAAAACAGGAGCGCGAGCACCAGCTCGACGAGGGTGAATCCGCTCCTGGTCGGAATCATGCTCCGCGCCTTTCCCATGTCCCCTCTTCCGTCCGTTCGCCCGGGCCGCATGGGAGCTGGCTCGCCTGCCGCCCGTTCGCGCGGTTTGCCCTTTGCAGCCCCTCGCAGATGAACACAATATGCCCCGTCGTCCGTACCCGTTGCCTGGCCGTGACATCTCTAGGTCTACTTTTCGGCGGAGAAAGGCCCGAACTTAAATAAAATGTTGCGAGGGGGCGGCCGTATGGGCCTGCCGGCGCATGCGTCCGGGAAAGGACCGGTCGCCGGTCCGAAACGGGAGATTGGTATTGCGCTTGCAGGGGACGCAGTTCGCGTCACCCAATCCACCGAGGAGGTATTTCATGTCTCGCAAGTCGATCGTTCTGTGTCTCGCTCTTACGCTTGTGCTGCTCATGGCCGGCAGCGCCTTCGCCGCAACGCTGAGCGGCACCGTCACCACGAGCAAGAAGGAAAGCCAGATGGCCCTGCCGAAGGAAGTTCCCCTGGCCGGGGCACAGGTCATTGTGGGGAAGGACCTGCAACTCGATGTCGGCCGCTCCGGGGCGGACACCATCCGGGGCAAGGTGGCCGCCAAGGCCGTGACAAACGACAAGGGGAAGTTTACGGCGAACCTGCCGAACGGCAAGTACACCGTCATCGTGTGGAAGACGAGATACACGCCTGCCACCTACACCGTGAGCGTGCCGAAGACAGACTTCCGGGGGCACATCAGCATCCAGAACGAGCGGATTCTCCACACGAGCCTTTCGTTCAGGTAAGTCCCCGAGATCGTCTATTTTCTGCTTTTCAGGTCGGGGGCGGAACCGCGCTGGGTCCCGCCCCACTCGCATAGCCCCTTCCGAAGCGCCTGCGGATGCTCCGCCGCCCGTGTCGGCGCCGTGAAAATCAGAGGTTTTTCGCATGGGAAAACCGGCTGTCTGCAGGTATAGCGGCCTTCGAGCCTCGGATGGAGCCATTGGCGTGCAAGCGAGGCGGCACGGTGCTCAATCCGGTCGCCGCATGGGCCCTCGGCGTGTTCGGGAAGCATTTCATCGTCTGGAAGCTCTCCGTGATCGGGACCCGTGCGCTTACCCTGTGCCTGCTGAGCAGGTTCCGCGCCGCGAAAGCAGCTCTGTGCGTGGCTGTCGCGTTGTGCGGCGGGATCGTCTGCTACCAGCCCGTGCTGATGTCCTTCATCCCCTGATGTCCGCCGTCCCAGCCGGACGCGGTCCCTCTTTCGCCCGTCATTCCGAGCACGTGCCCGTCGTGAAGTAGGAGTGAAAGATCCGTTTTCCCGGCAGTCCAGGCCCCGCTAGCGCATGTTGAACCGCGCGAGCCCGACGTCGACCTCCCGGGAGAGGTCCTTGGCGCGCAGCTCCCCGCGAAGAAACCGGACCTTGGTTTCCTCGATGAAGCCGATGAGCTCGACGATCTCACGCCGCAGGGACACCTCCGTCTTGCCGTCATCGATCGGTGCGGTGATCCGGGCGATCTCGCGGCTCAGATCCCCCTTCAGGTCCCGGCTGTCGATGACGCGCAGGATCTCCTCGCGGATCACAAAAATCTGCTCGAAGGTCATGGGTGGCGTCCCCCTTCCTCTTTCATTGCTGCCGGCTGACGCCGAAGAACCGGCAGATTCGCGTGAAGAGCCGGTGCAGTTCCCGCTCTTCGGCGACCTTCACGGAGACCTTCTTCCCTTTCAGGATCGCTCTCTGCAGTTCGCTTACGCACGGGGAGTTCTCCTCGCTCATGATGACCGTGACCGCGTTGCCGGCTTTCTCCAGCACGATCAGTTCCCCCGACGGGCAATGATCTTCCCCGACCAGCGCCTTGAGGTCGGACGGTGTGAAGTATCGGGGAAACGGCAGGTTCTCGTTCAGATAAACCATGGAAACTTCACGCTGCATCGTGACACCTCCACAGGGTTGCGGCCGGAGCGGCTCTCCCGGTCGTTTGGTTTGTGCCGGCGATCCAGGGGCAACCTGTGTGCCGGTGCACGGAGATCTCTGGATTCTCAATAATATCAAAGTCGTCTAGAGGATCGAGGGCCGGCATCCTGAAGGCGGGTCTGCGGGTTCCCGTCCCAAAATGGACCCCGGCAGACCGATTGCCGCGGATTTTTGAGCTCCTACGCGGGTATGCCGGAACGGGACGGTCTGATCTGGCGGGGTATTACGGCAGGGGGATGATCACGCTGCGGTAGTTGCGAAAGGGGACGCGGGGCAGGGGCCTTCTCCCGATCCGTCAAGACAGGACCGCCTCAGATCAGCGGAGCGAGAATCGACCGGATTTTCCCGCTGATTTCATTCCGGCGGTTGAGATTCCATTTCCGGGCCGCGTTGGCGGATCCGTAGATGGGTTCCTCGCTGTTTCAAGTGGGTAGCCGGAAGTCCAGTTTGCCGCTGATGAGATAGATGATCGTGATGAAGTTCTTAACGGTGCGGTACCCCCGGGCTCTGGTTTTGGCAGCCTGGATGATGCTGTTGATGCCTTCGAGGATGCCGTTGTTGACCAGAGACTGGAACCAGTTGAGGATGCCTTGCCAGTGTTTCTTGATGGTTTTCGCGCACTGCTTGATGGGCTCCAGGCGGCTGTGGGTCGCCCAGA
>Ga0067045_1003468_pt1 | contig 35038 bp, 25 predicted proteins | sample TerdegcTABiofilm_FD_59184 | JGI IMG/M metagenome (GOLD analysis project Ga0067045, IMG submission 59184) | Combined Assembly of (Gp0054472, Gp0054536) Wastewater bioreactor microbial communities from Singapore -Terephthalate degrading...
TACCTGCAACAAAAATTTCTAATTCATCTCGCCCTCTAAAGGCTTCAAAAACCTTATCGAGCCTGAATTTTGGGGATTTTCTGTGCCATAAATTCCTGCTCCGACTCCAGGCTACCCCAGGCAGGGTCTTTACACATTCAATAAGCTGTTCATCTCTGTCGAACACCAGACTTACCACCTCCTTACCTCTATGCCGGATTAAGCTCAGGGTAACAATCTTTCTCTTCGTGCCAATAGTACCTGGGGTGGTCATATGTTTTAGGTCTAATGGTTCTCAGGGCGATATGTAAAGCTGTTTTTTAGAAAGATGAATAGAATCAGGGTCTTTCTTCTCGCAAAAATAATGATTAAATTTCCAAAATCAACTCCTTGAAGCTTTTTTTGAGAAAAATTTTGTAGATCAAAAGGGAAGAATTTACTACCCTTTAAACTGCTTGATTCATTATGAGTTATGCTATTCGTGTGTCAGGATTAAAAAAGTGAAAGAGTATGGATGAAAAGGGTTGTTTGATGAAAAGCCTCGTCCCAAACTGAGAACCGGAACATGAACTTATTCGCCAAAGAAATGAATGCTAATGGACCTTAAAAGTGCAGCACTACAATTTTCACCTGGCTTATACAAAAAAAGGAAATCGCATGGATTTCCTTTTTTTAGACATATTGATTATCAATCGGTTAGTCGCCTTCTTCTTCAATCTTTTTGGCACATTCCTCGCAATTGAGGCTGCGAGCATACATGGTCATGGCCCTGGCACTCATGCCCATGCTCGAAAATCCGCCGTCGTGATAGAGATTTTGCATGGTTACTTTGCGCGTAAGGTCGCTAAAAAGGGTAATGATGTAATCGGCACATTCTTCGGCCGTTGCATTCCCAAGGGGCGACATGCGGTCGCTAAAGTCGAAGAGGTCATCAATGCCTTTGATGCCGCTGCCGGCTGTAGTCATGGTGGGAGATTGGGAGACCGTGTTTATACGAACTTTCTTATCTCTGCCATAAATGTAGCCAAAGCTTCGTGCAATAGATTCAAGCGCCGCTTTAGCATCAGCCATATCGTTGTAGCGGAAAAGGGTACGCTGGGCTGCAATGTAGGATAGTGCCACAATGCTGCCCCATTCTTTCACCGCATCCATTTTCTTGGCCGTCTGAATGATTTTGTGGAACGACAGGGCAGAGATATCCATCGTTTTCATGTAATAATCGTAGTCAACATCATCGTAGGGTCTGCTTTTCCTGACGTTGAGCGACATGCCGATGGAGTGCAGGATAAAGTCGAAGGGGCCGCCAAAACGTTCCATGGCCACTTTGTACACATTTTCAATGTCTTTCACACTGGTGGCATCACCGGGAACCACAACGGTATTTATTTTTCGGGCAAGTTCTTCAACTTCTCCAAAACGGATGGCCGTGGGCGTATTGGTTAGAACTATATCGGCTCCTTCTTCATAGGCCCTCTCGGCTACTTTCCATGCAATCGATTTGTGGTCGAGGGCGCCGAAAATGACACCCTTTTTGCCTTTAAGTAAATTGTATGCCATAGATAGGTTTTAAAATAGTTTTAAACAACCTTACTTAACACCTGAGGATAACAATTGTTTAGCTGCTTCTCGTGAAGCGTCGGTAATGTGTTGATTGCTAAGCATTCCGGCGATAACCTCAATGCGTTCCTCGGCTGAAAGTTGCCTGATGTCGGATCGGGTGGTTTGGCCTTGGGTGTCTTTGAAAACGATGAAATGCTGATCGCCCAGTGCAGCAATTTGCGGAATATGTGTAATGGCGATTACCTGCATAGAAGTGGCCATTTGTTTCATTACCTTTCCCGTTCGGTCGGCAATACCCCCCGAAACTCCTGTATCAATTTCGTCGAAAATGATGACAGGTATAAGGGTTTTGTTGGAAATTAAAGACTTGATAGCCAGCATTAAACGTGATAGTTCGCCGCCGGAAGCTACCTTAGAAACGGGTCGGGGTTCTTGTCCTTTGTTGGCTGTAAAAAGGAATGAGGTGGTATTTTTACCTGTTGGTGTAAAATCCTCAACAGGTTCCAGCAGGATTATTACTTCGGCATCAGGCATTCCCAGCAGCCGTAGAGTTTCCTTGAGGCGATCTTCCATAGTCGGTAAAACATCTTTACGGCGTTGCCCCAAAATACCGGCTACTTTTTCAAGTGATGCCTTTTGCAATTCCGCCTCACGACTCAGCTTTGCAATTTCACCGGAGAGGCTGTCGAAGCTCTCCTTCTTTTGCTCTAACTCCTTTTTCAGCTCCAGAAGAGCGTTCACACTTTCTACGCGGTGTTTTTTCTGTAATCGGAAAAGGGTGTCGAGCCGGGCATTAATTTCTTCAATGCGGGCTGAGTCATACTGGATTTCCTGAGATGCTTTTTCCAGTTCGCTCCGTATGTCTTTTAGTTCTACCAGGCACGATTCGTAACGGTCAGATAGCTCAGAAAGGGATGATTTAAATTTTCCGATATGATGTAAATCCGAAGATTGTGACGCAAGTGCCGGAATAACTCCTGTTTCATCAGCATCCAACATTTGCAAAATCTGATGAATTTTCAGGCTGATCTCTTCAGCATGGGTAAGGGTTTCGAGCTCTTGTTCGAGAAGCTCTTGTTCGCCTTCCGCCAGATTTGCCTGTTCCAGTTCGTTTAGCAAAAAGTCTAAATAATCCCGATCCGCCAGGCTTTTGTTTTCGCTTTCAATTAATTGACTAAGGCGTGCCTGAGTATTCCTGAATTCTTTATAAATTTTCTGGTATTCTGATAAGAATTCGCGGTTGCGGGCAAAATCGTCGACCACTGCCAGTTGAAAGTCGGCTGCATTTACGAGCAAAGTTTCGTGTTGGCTGTGAATATCAACCAATAAATCACCCAATTGGCGTAATTGTGAAAGATTTACGGGGGTATCGTTGATGAAAGCCCGACTTTTGCCGTTGGGTAAAATTTCGCGGCGTAAAATCAGTTCTGCGCCGGCATCCAGTTCTTCCTGCTGCAGTAACATTTGCACAGAAGGCGTCAGTTCGCAGAATTCTGCTTCAATCACACATTTTTCTTCAGGATTGCGCAGCACCTGAGTGTCGGCCCGGTTTCCAAGCACCAATCCTAAAGCACCGAGCAAAATGGATTTTCCGGCTCCCGTTTCTCCGGTAATGATATTAAAACCTTTACCCGGACAAAATTCCAGGGATTCTATCAACGCATAATTTTTGACTGAAAGCCTGGTTAACATTGCCAGATGATTAGAGGTTAGCGCAAGTTTACTTACCCAATACGGCCTGGTATTTGGTGCTATTGGCCGGATCTATTTCTTTGAGCAGGTTAACGACTCTCACTTTTTCGTTGTCGGCGGCTCCACTCAAAATATTGATGAATTCATCGCGTTTGGCATCCATAATCAATTGAAAGAGAAAGGAGTTAGGTTTGTCGCGGTAAGCCCGGCGCAAAAGCTCGAAACTCTCAATAATGTTGGCTTTTCCTCTTTCGAGGTCTTCTGCCATCAGGTCGAGGCCCTGGCGATGATACTGGTACCAAAATTCGCGTAAAGTATTGAAAGACGTATTGTTTAGGTTCTCTGCCAACCAATATCTATTACGCTGGCTTTCAAACGATTTCCATCCTCGCTGGGGTAGGTTCTGTGCCATGTTTACAATGTTCATGGCTTTTTCGTAGAAGGGAGTGCCTCCGAAAAGGGAAAATGAATCGAAATCGAGGCCTAAAAAGATATAAGCATAATAGGCTACAAGAGCAGTTAAATTGGAAGTGATTCCGGATTCCTGAAAATCAAGGGGTTCGAATTCTACGTAATTAAATTGGATATTGTTATCCATGTAGTTGAAAAGAGTGCTGTTGTAGGAACTTTTATAAACCGGACGACGCAATACCAGATTCATTGAGCCCTTGAATTCATCGGTAGATATACGGTCGCTGATTTGAATCAGCATAGTACACTCAATACGTTCCTCGGTTTTAAACTGATAGCTTGACCACCGTTTATTGTTAACAAATTCATAGAGTGCTGTTTGCATGGTATTATACACCTGCTTGTCGGTACCCTCCACCTGTTTGGTAGAAACAGAAATCTGACAGTTAAGCTCCTGGGCTGCCATTGTCAGAGGCAACAAGCTTATCAGCAGAAATAAGAATGTATTTTTCATGGCTTTATTTTTTAATTTTCCTGCCCGTTGAGGATATAATCAAAAATGATCTCTGCGATTTTATCTTTATTTAACAAGGGAGTAGTATATCGGTGGCCATTTAGGGAATATATGGTTACTTTGTTGGTGGAATGGCCAAAAGTGGCGCCGGGATCATTCATGGAATTCATAACAATGAAGTCGGCATTTTTCCTCTTCAGCTTTGCCAGCGCATTTTCTTCTTCGTGGTCGGTTTCAAGGGCGAAGCCAACCAGCAACTGCCCCGGTTTTTTCTTTTTCCCCATTTCTGCCAGGATGTCGGTGGTAGGTTTTAGTTTGATTACCATTTCATCCTGTTTTTCTTTCTTAATTTTAATTTGAGAAGTCTGCTCAGGGGTGAAATCGGCCACAGCTGCTGCCATAATGGTGATGTCGGCTTCAGGAAAATGTTTCAGGCAAGCATCGGCCATCTGAGCAGCGGTTTCAACTTTAAAAAGTTCGATATGAGGATGATTGACAGAGAGATGAACCGGGCCTGAGACAAGAATAACGCGGGCACCTCTAAGGGCAGCTTCTTCAGCCAGAGCGTATCCCATCAGGCCGGAAGAATGGTTGCTGATAAAGCGTACGGGGTCCACCGGTTCACGTGTTGGCCCGGCACTTACCAAAACCATTTTATTGGCTAAGAGGTTTTTTTTTTTGAAAAAATCGGAAATGATTTCGAAAATAACTTCAGGTTCTTCGAGACGGCCTGCGCCGCAAAGGCCCGAGGCAAGTTCACCGGTCTGGGGGGCAATCAGCGTATGCCCAAACTCCTGTAATTTCCGAATATTGGCCTGAGTAGCCGGATGATTAAACATATCCACATCCATGGCAGGTGCAAAAAACACTGGACATTTGGCTGCAAGGTAGGTAGCAATCAACAGATTGTCGGCCAGGCCGTTGACCATTTTCCCTAATGTATTGGCTGTAGCAGGCGCTATGAGCATGAGATCGGCCCAGTATCCTAAATCCACATGGCTGTTCCATTCGCCATTTTCAGGATTGAAAGGCTGGATAAGTACAGGCCGTCGGGATAGTGTGCTTAGGGTGAGGGGAGTAACAAAATCGCAGGCCGAAGGGGTCATAATTACCTGCACCTCAGCACCTTCTTTAACCAAAAGGCGAACCAGCAACGGAATTTTATAGGCGGCAATGCTGCCGGTTATCCCTATGATAATTTTTTTCCCCTTCAGCATGTTTAAAAAATCGTATTTAATCGTTCATATCCTGTTCAGGATAACGCCAGGAAACCTTGCCCTGCAAAAACTCAGCAATAGCTACCAAAGTGGGTTTGGGGAAGGTTTCATACTTTTTCGACCATTCAATCTGGTCAAAATTCTCGTAAACCTCTTCCAATGAGTCGGTAGATACCTGAAACTGTTTGATCTCTTCATGAATGGTTCCTCTCAGTTCTTCGTTAATCTGGTTTGCACGTTTCGAGAGGATGGCAACGGTCTCATAAATATTGCCGGTGGGTTTGTCGAAATCACTGACACGCCGGGTAACGGCGAAGTTGTCAGCCTTTAGTTTTTTGTATTTTGAAATATAATCCATAGGTAATATTATGTATTTGAGTTTAACTTTTCATTTTAGCTACTTTGAATGAATATTCAACAAGCGTTTGCAGCTCTTTGAGCTTACGGCTTTCAGGGTAAAGTGATTTAAAATCGTTGAATGCATTGATGGCTGCCTGGTGTCTTTCCAAACGTTTCTCGGGGACACTGCGTTCAGCATAGTAATACCACGATTTCACAATGTAATACATTACTTCTTCTTCGTAGCGGGTGTCGGGATAATCTTTTAACAAGTTTTGAAACGACACAATGGCTGCCTGAAATTCATCCATCTTATAGTAAAGTAGGGCGTTATTAAAGGCTTTTTCTTCGAGTTTCAACCTGAGTTTATCCATAAGTTCATTCGCCCTGTTCACTCTGTCGCTTTTGGGGTAACGGTTGATAAACAACTGAAAGTCTCTTATGGCATCGAGCGTGCTTGTCTGGTCGAGGTAAGAAGGAGGGGAGTTGAGGTATGAGCAATAGGCGCTCATATACAGGCATTCCTCTGCAAAGCGACTGTTAGGAAAATTATCGGTGAATCGTTTGAAATAATATCCGGCAAGCAGGTAGTCTTTTTGGTAGTAATAAGCGTATGCGTAGTAGTATGCAATTTTTTCCTCTTTTTCGGTTCCCCTGAAAAAAGGATTTATTTGATCGAAAAGTTGAAGGGCACGGTAATAGTCTTTGCTTTCGTAATAAGCAATTGCGGCCTCATATTTAAGGTCGTTGTCCGTGCTTTTGTAAATTTTCTGATATTTCGAGCAACCACTTAATAGAATGATTGCCAGTGATATAGATAAAAATACCAGTCTCGTTTTTTGCATGGTGCAAAGATAGGGAAAAATGCGGTGATAATGAATATACTTTCCTTTTAACGGGCAATACTGGCAAAAAGTATGGAGTAAGTGTAGAAAGCCGTAGGCTTTTAAAACCTGGTGGAAAATTGAATAGCAAAAACCCTGGGGGGCTGTACATCGGCGGGGCGGGTCATATATTCCCGATTGAGTAGATTATTAATTATCAGCGAGAAACGTGTATTTTCTGCAGGATCGTACGAAATTCGTAGGTTTATTACATAATCCCCTGTATTGTGAATTTGCCGGTATTCTTTCAATCCGGGAACTATCACAGCATAAGCCGCCCCATTCGGAAAGCGCAGGCTATCTTCAAAAGCCCTGTCGATATTGATCATGTGGCTGTGCCAATCGAAGGTAAGGCCCGCCGAAAGTTTTTTCCAGCCGGCATCGGCTACCAGCTTACACGAGTGATAAAACCTGTATTTCAATATGTTTTTTTCTGTACTAGTATTCTGACCATTGTTTTGTTTGTCAAAATCCGGATCTGTAGGGTTAGTATAGGTATACCCCCCGCTCAATCTATAGTTAAACGAGCCTTTTTTGCCCATTGCAGTGAAAGAAATTTCAAAACCTGCGATGTTAGCCCTTGCTATATTTTCAGCTTTAAAGCCTGTATACGTAAAAAAGTCGAGCAGGGTGGGATTGACCAGGGTATCGGGATAGTATTGTCCAAACGTAAATTCGATCATATCTCTGTAGCGGGTTATAAATGCTGCTATGTCGGCGTATCCGTTGAGTCCCCCGTAATGAAATCCCTGTTTTATTCCGGCTTCGGCATTCCAGCCTTTTTCAGCTTTTAAATCGGGATTAGGAAATATGCGCAAGGCACCCACCTGTGTGGCGGCATATTTTTCGGCAATGGAAGGGTAGCGATAGCCCTGGCCAAAACTGGCCCTCAGAAAGGTGGCCGATGCGACTTGATAGTTGATTCCTGCTCTTATTAATGGGCGGGAATCATCGGTAGCCCGGTTCACCCTGTACATTTCGTAACGTGCCCCCAGGGTGAGGCGGAGTCGCCCCAGTTTCTGCTCTCCCTGCAGATAAAACGCATGATTGCTGGCTGAGTGTTTTTGCCTTCCAAAAAAAGAAGAATTGGAAGTAACATATTGGGTGGATACGCCTGCAACAAGATTTAAGTTTTCTTTTAAATTTTTAAAAAATTGATATTCTGTAAAATATGTGTCATCAAAAGTATGCGAAAGGGTATCGTTCTGGTAGCTCACCCTGAATATTCGACCACGAAGGGAATGACGTTCCCCCGGCCTGGGCAAATAAACCACAAAGGGGTCGAGATTGAAGCGGGTATTATCGAATCTTTGATCGAAATTATTGGCCGGCCGATAAACTCCATCCGTTCCATTCAGCCAGATGAGAAAATTGCCACCCTGGCTTCGCATATAATTTCCATTAATACCTGCCGAAAGCCCCTGAATTTTGGGGAAACGGTAGCGGGTATTGAGCGATATCCGGGCAAATTGTTCTGTTTCATTTTCACGATAGCCTTGGTCGGTTTGCAGGGTGATGCCGGTTGTAATATCGAATGGGCCTTCTCTGCGACTGTGGCTGAGACGCATTCCGGTGTATGCCGGATTCCGTGTGTCCCACCATTTTATCTCAGGCCGTGAAGGATTTCCATAAATTCCACTGAAGAGGGTAAGCCCTGTCTCGGGTTTTTCTTTGGGGTAGGCAGTTCGAATGTTGATAACCCCGTTGAGGGCAGAGCTTCCGTACAATGCTGATGAGGCCCCTTTGATAACTTCCATGCTGCTGATGTTTTCGATGGGCAGGAAATTCCATTTGGCTTCAGAACTTGCACCTGTCAGGAAGGGCAGTTCGTCGAGCATCAGAAGTACCCGGCTTCCCACACCATACGAATAACCATTTCCTCCGCGAATGCTGGCCTGGTCGTCGAGAATGGTTACTCCCGGCACCTGTTGAACGGCTTCATCTATGCTGAGAGTGTGCGTATTTTCGATTTGTCCGGCATCTATTACATCCATCGAAACAATTACATCTGACAAGCGCTGTTCATAGCGGGAAGCAGTAATAACTGTTTCGTTAAGCAATTCTACCCTGGGTTCCAGCTTTACATTCAGGGTGATTGTTTCATTGGCCTCTACATCCACAATCTTTACCTGCCTGTTGTATCCAACCAGACTAAAGGTAATTTTGTGTTTTCCCGGATTGAGGTTCAACTGGTATAAACCCTCGGTGTCGGTCACTGTACCCTCCGTTTTCCCTGCAACCACGTTCACCCCGGGCATGGCTTCACCTGTGAGTGCATCTGTTACCTTCCCTTTTATCCATGCTTTTTGCCCTGATACATACGTCACGAGCAACAATAGCACGAAAACTGACAGCAGGCTTTTCATAATATGGGGTTAAAGCAGGATTCGCCGGACAATTTTCTGCGAAGTCCCAGCTTTACTTAGTGAAATGAGATATATCCCTTTGGAGAGCTTGCCGGGTTCAATCGATAAATGGCTTTCTCCGGCAGTTATATTCAGAGTTTCAGAATACACCATTAATCCGTTTATATTGTAAAGTTGAAACAGGAAATTGCCGGATGTCGGGTTGGAAATGAACAATTTTATTTGACCGTTAGGGGAAAGTTGACTCACTTCGAGGCTGAACTTGTCACCTGAATCATCAATGCCGTAATGGGTCGAGTCGAGCACTTTTATGGAATAAAATGTGACGTCGTAAGGAAAAGGAAGATTAGAGATGTAGCCAACCACATGGAAGACCAGAGGGTATTCCCCGACTTGCGCTTTTGTGGGTGTCCCTGTAATCAGGGCACATCCTTTGGTTCCTCCTGGCCAAAATCCTGAGGGACGGCTTGGCAAAAATTGAAAACCTTCGGGAAGGCCTTCTACTCCGGTAACCCCAATAGAATCGATAGGGAGCAGGGGTAAAGGAGGGATAAGCGTATCGGCGGGAACCACAACAGTAATCGTAAGATTGTAGGGATAAGTAGCAACGGCAGGAGGAAAACCGGAGGCACTATCGGGATAAATGCCCGGTTTGGTTACGTAGGGGTCAGGTGTACACTGAGCGTAAGAGGTTTCTATCACCGTCATTAAGCTAAAAAGAAAAATCAAAGGAAGAATTCTTTTCATGGCTTTAGGATTTGGTGTTTACGCAAATTTACAACATTATACATTTATAAGATTTTGACCAGGCCCACTTGTTGCCAGGGCATTTTTGAGAAAAAAAGGTTGGAATCTTTAAAAAAAAAACGTCCCCGGGAAAGGGGACGCTGAATAACAGAAAGGAGAGAAAAGGCTGTATGAACGCTGGAGTTATCTCACAATCATTTTAGCATTGAGCGTGCCATTGGAGTGAGTAAGGCGAACAAGGTAAGTACCACTGCGGAGATTGGGAAGGTCGAGGCTCAGGTTGTTTTCGCCCGCCATTAGTTCAATTCCGGCTGAGCGGTAAACGATACGGCCGCTGAGATCATATACCCCTAGTTCTGCCACTGAAGGACGCTGAAGAGAGAGGATGATATTTACCCGTCTCTGGCTTACAGGATTGGGGTAGATGCTCAGATTACCGGCATAGGGCTGATTTTCAACACCTGTATTGTCCCAATATGAGCCTCCCTGAAGTATGGAATTGCTCAAAGGTTTGAAATCGGGATTGGTGAAGAGGGTGGGGTCAGAGAGCTGAAGCGCATCTAAGTCGGGCATGGAGTCGTTAGCATAGCTGGGGTTAAAGAAGAATTGTCTCTCGAAACTGCTTTTGAAGAATTCGCCCATGCCGGCCAGAACATTATTTCTGAAATTCAAAGTACCATTGGTGGCATTGTTTTGAGATTTATCACCGTCGATAAAGAGGCCAACGGGGAATCCGAAGAATACTGAATTGTAAGTGCTGAGAGCTGTGTTGCGACGCAGGTGCAGGGCACGTTTGAAGTTACTGTTAATACTGGTATTGGCAGTGAATTTGGGGCCGATGATCGTAATATTGGAGAAAATGCCACGTGTTTGAGGAGTATTTTCGGAACCCTGTCCGTCGTTGTCTGATTCAAAACCATTTGAACCAGAGCCTGGATCGGCAATATCGGGATCGCGAAGGGCTATTCCATACTGAACCATACCGCTCCAGCCATAATCCGTGTCGAAGTCATCGTCCCATGTGCGGTATGAAACCAGATATTTGGCGTTTACAGTTCCTCCAAACCATTCGAAAGCATCATCCCCACAGTAAGAAATCTGAATATGGTCAATTTGGGTCTGAGCACCTACACCGCCCAAGGTAAGACCGTTGATTTCTTTGTCAGGTACAAAGGGGATACCCGGAAATTCTATGCGAACATAGCGTAATACACCCGAATTATCGTTGTCGTCGGGATTGCTACCTCCGCCATACATCGAAGTTGGTCCCCCTTCAATAATGGCTTCACCACCGGGAACATTAATAGCTGCCCTACCACAGAGGATCACACCCCCCCAGTCACCGTAGTTGCGACTACCGGCAGGTTCGTTGGAGGTAAAAATGATGGGATTGTCTGCTGTACCTTCGGCAAAAATCTGAGCACCACGTTCTACAATCAGTGAACCTTTGGTAGCTTTATCACCGCGGATAATGGTTCCCGGAAGAATAGTGAGCTTGGCACCTGCCTTTACGTAAACAAATCCCTGCAAAAGGTAAACTGTATTTCCGGTTATGGGAAGAAAATTAGGATTGCTTAAACTGAATGGGGCCTGAACCATCATCATGTCGTTGGTAGCTAAAGTGTCGTTGTTTCTTTGGGGTGAAAGGAACCAGCTTCTTTCAAAACTGCTTTTGAAAAATTCTCCCATTCCGGCCAGAATGCAGTTTTCCATCTGCAGATAATTGTTGGTGGCGTTGGTTTGAGAGGCAGTACCATCAATAAACAGTCCTACGGGGAAACCAGAGAAAACGCTGTTGTAAATACTGATTTTTGTATTGCGGCGGAGGTGAAGTGCTCTTTTGAAGTTGGAGTTAATGGAAGTGGAAGGGGCGAATTTAGGGCCAAATACACTCACATTGCTAAACAGAGCTGAGGTTATTGGAGTATTGGAACTTCCCTGACCATCATTGTCGGATTCGAAGCCGTTGGAACCCGAACCCGGGTCTGCGATATCCGGGTCACGCAGGGCAACTGCAAATTGCACCTTTCCACTGAAGCCATAATCCGTGTCGAAATCGTCGTCCCAGTTTCTGAAAGATACAAGGTATTTAGCAGCGACAGTGCCACCGAACCACTCGAAAGCGTCGTCGCCACAATAGGAGACCTGAATATGATCAATTTGGGTTTGGGCACCTACACCACCCAGAGTGAGTCCGTTGATTTCCTTATCTGGAACAAAGGGTATTCCACCAAATTCGATGCGTACATATCGAAGGGTACCACTGTTGTCGTTGTCATCCGGGTTATTGCCGCCTCCGTACATAGAGGTAGGTCCACCTTCAATAATTGCTTCACCGCCGGGAACATTGATGGTGGCTTTACCACAAAGGATAACACCACCCCAGTCGCCATAGTTACGGCTTCCTGCCGCTACGTTTGAGGTAAATACTATGGGCTCGCTTGCCGTTCCTTCTGCAATAAGTTTGGCTCCTCTTTCGATAATCAATGATCCCTTGGTATCTTTATCTCCGCGGATAAGTGTACCGGCTTCAATGGTTAATGTAGCACCGCTGCGAACATACAGAAATCCTTTAATGAGATAAATGTTGTTTTTGGTCCAGGTGGTGTTCGTGGTAATTTCACCTTCCACAACTATATTAGGTGCACCGTAATTCGTAGTCTGAGGTGTCCAGTTGCACCAACCCTGTGTCCAGTCTGTATTACCGAAAGCGCCGACAAAAGTCACCTTGTCGAAAAAAGAATCCTGCAATCTGGAATTTTGAAACGAAGCACGGTTCAGAAGAGGTGAGGCGCCAGGTTTCCAGGTAGTGTTCTGTGTAATTTCCCCCGAAATGACCTGAGTGGCCGGAGGATAGATGGTATTTTGCGGATTCCAGTTACACCATCCTTCTGTCCAATCCACAGTGCCCATGGCACCGCGAAAGGGGACATGGTCGAAAAAGGGATTGTCGATGGTGTTTTGGGCAAACAGGATTATGCCTGTGGCAAGAATAAAGCTAAATGTGAGTAGTAATTTCTTCATGATTTTCGGATTTTACAATTCCGTCGCAAAACTATCCTCACCCTTCAACCTGCAGGTTTCGGAATGTTTAAATGTAGAATAAGTAATTGTTAACATCTTTCTACAGGTTTTTTCCCTAACCCATTTCCTGTGAACACTTATGTTGAAATTACTTGCCACCCGGCATCTTTTTTTTAGTTTTGCAGCCACAAAAAAATCTAAGAAATAAGCTATGCGCGATATTTTCGAAAAGGTAGCCTCCAACATGGGGCCTTTAGGCCAATATGGTGACAAGGCATTTGGTTATTACATGTTTCCAAAGCTTGAAGGGGAAATTAGCAATCGCATGGTCTTCATGGGTCGTGAGCGCCTCATATGGAGCCTTAATAATTATCTGGGACTGGCTAATCATCCTGAAGTAAGAAAGGCGGATGCGGAGGCTGCAGCCCGTTGGGGTATGGCTTATCCCATGGGTGCCCGGATGATGTCGGGACAAACGGTTTATCATGAGCAACTTGAGCGTGAACTGGCTGAATTTGTTGGAAAGGAGGATGCCTTTTTGCTTAACTATGGTTATCAGGGCATGGTTTCCATCATCGATAGCCTGGTGGACCGTAAGGATGTTATCGTTTACGACTCAGAAGCCCATGCCTGTATTATCGACGGGGTAAGGCTGCACATGGGTAAACGCTTTGTTTACCCGCACAACAATATCGAGAACATGGAAAAGCAATTGCAGAGGGCTACCCGTCTGGCCGAAGAAACCGGAGGAGGTATTCTGGTTATCACTGAAGGGGTGTATGGCATGTCGGGCGACCTGGGCAAGTTGCGCGAAATTGCTGAATTGAAAAAGAAATATCATTTCCGTCTGCTGGTTGACGATGCACATGGTTTTGGTACTATGGGACCACAGGGTGCGGGAACCGGGACACACCTTGGCGTGCAAGATGCCATTGACCTTTATTTTGGCACTTTTGCCAAGGCCATGGCGGGTATCGGTGGATTTGTGGCTACCACTAAAACAGTGGCCGATTACCTCCGCTTCAACATGCGTTCGCAAACCTTTGCCAAATCGCTTCCCATGCCCATGGTCATGGGTGCTCTCAAGCGCCTCGATCTCATCCGCAAACATCCCGAACTGCGCGAAAAACTTTGGTCCATTGTAAATGCCTTGCAAGATGGACTACGCAAGGAAGGATTCAATCTGGGCAATACCGAGTCACCGGTTACTCCTGTTTTCCTCTCGGGAAGTGTGGCCGAGGCAACCGGACTTACCTACGACCTTCGCGAAGAATTCGATATTTTCTGCAGTATCGTCACTTATCCTGTTATTCCTAAAGGCCAGATTCTCATCCGCCTTATTCCTACTGCAGTTCATACGCTCGAAGACGTTCGATACACTATTGATGCTTTTTCGCAGGTAAAAGATAAGCTGATGAATGGTGTGTACGCTCAGGGCGAAACGGTGAAGAGTTTTAAATAATTCATTTAGATATTTACCCGGTTGAAGCCGTGGCCTTTACGCGCCACGGCTTTTTTGTTTTTTATGAAAAGGATTTCATTAATGCTACATCATGAGTTATCACCCGGGTAAGCCGACTTTCAAAAAGAGGCCAAATCCGGAACTTCAATGTAGGGCTATATTTAATAATTGTCTTTATGGAACACCTGAAATTCGTTCATAAAGGAATAATTTAAAAAAGTTTTGCCCTGGTGAATTTTATTTAAAAATCCTTATATTAGCTTAATGTGACCGAGGGCCTCTGGTGATTTATAATTCATTAATTAACAGATATTTAAAAGTAAAGATATGAAAAGAGAAGTTTTTTTGCACAACAGTTCAATTTTGCATTGGTTGATTACACCAACCAACCAACAGATAAGTGTAAGAATTACACAAAGTTTTTTGGTTTGTTTCCTTTTGTTAATTACGGGGTGGCTATTCCACTTGAAAGCTTTCGGCCAAATAAATCCAGATCCTGTAAATATCGGATGTTACCGGGCGGTTTTGTATTATTGTAAACCCACTACTATTTCTGATGATGACAGAAAAGATCCTACTGTTTTTATGGATAGTGATAATCAGCAAATTATCGACACCGTTAAGCTTTTAGGTTGTAACACAATTTTTTTCTCAGTGAGCACTTTGCCAACAAACCAGACTCCAAACAACACTAACTTAGGAATATCAACCTTCACGCAAAACGGAGTGAAGTATCTGGACAAAATGGTAGATTTTTTGGATAAGTGTGCTAATCAGGGGATTAAGGTTTTTGCTTTGATACTTGACAGTGCCGGATACATAAACAAACCCTCCAGAGCATTGGCTAAATTGGAAAAGATTCTTTTCTACCAAATACATGTCCGTAAAGATCCTACTAATAATTCGTTTTATTCTAAAAAAGCCCATTTTCATGGTATTGTAACAAATATTGAACCCTGGACATTGGCCGAGTGGCAGGATATATGTGCTACTTCCAATCTGCCAAACAACAATCTACTGCTGTCTAATTATTTGAATTTGATTTATTTATTAAGAAATGAAATTGAAAATTACTCTAACTACAGTTTTTTTAATCCCCCAGTCGCATCAGGGTATCAACCCCAACAGTTAGATGGACTATTTATGGGCACTGTTCACTGGTTTTGGCATTTTACCTCTCAAAAATACCCACAGTTGTTTCCTAACGTAGATTTTAGTTTATATGTAGGTACTCATAATGGCAAAAAGTATTTTGACATCCTTCTCCCTGAGACTTATTGCCCGAAAAGTGGTTATAATTGCATATATAATAATCCATGTATAAGTGAAAATTGCAATCAATGTCAAAGCGGTTACTACGAGAATTGTGAGAGTATCGGGAGGTGTTGGCAATGGTTTGAAAAACATTTGATTTTGGGACTAGATCCCGGTTATCCCTCCACTGGTACTCGACCCATTGATGCCGCTCCCTTGCTTTACGGGCATTCTGCCTTTATGTTCACTTCATCCTTCAGTGATTTGCATGCAACTCGTTGGTATTCGGAGGATGTAACCCGAAGTTGTTATGGCAAGGGTTATAATTACAAAGGCTCTTTTATTTTTAATTACAAGGAATCCAAGCTACATTACACTGGTCGTCTGGGTACCCTTCCGGGTATCGAATGCCAGCCATTGCCTGACAACCCCCAGACAGGAAATATCGAAGAAAGTGGATACACCGTTCAGCGGGATATTAAATACTATCCCAATCCTGCCCGACATTGGATTACGCTTGAGGGAATGCATGAAGGCGACATATGGTACATTTTTAATGACCAGATTGCACCATTGCTTTCGGGTGAAGGTCAGCAGATTGAGTTAGATTCACTTGATCCGGGTTTTTATTTCCTGATTGTAACCGATAAAGCCAACAACCCGGTTTTCAGGACGCGTATACAGGTTCAATGACTGGTCTATCAAATTGATGTAATGCGTAAAGCATTGAAAATAGGGATAGTTGTTTTGGCGCTTGCCCTGGCAGGTTTGAAAATGGCAGTCTCCATGAATGAGGCCCGGGGAGGATATTTCAGGCACCCTGCCTGGGCTGCTTTTCATACTCCCCGGGAGGATACGGTGAATTTTGAAACTCCTTATGATTCCTGCCATCAGGCCCGGCCTATCTGCGGGGATACCTCTATTGTCTATTTTAAACCCCCCTACTCATTAACCATTTTTTTTGAATGTTGTCCCGGTCAGACCTACTATACCGATTGTTGCCGTTCGTGGGGTTGCCTTACGTCGATTATAATTAATGAACCCCGGTGGTTTCTGCTGCGTATCGCCTCTCCCGGGAAAATACAAATTGAAATTCGTGCTCAGTTTTTATCTTCTAATGGTACATTCATGCCTTTAGATATAAGCTATATGATTTTTGGCCCGTTTGATACCCCGACGGGAGCCTGTGTAGCAGGGCTTGTCGATTCGGTTATTGTAGATTGCCGGGATGCATTGCAAAGCCCATTGAAAGACACGGCTACCATCCCCTGGGGAAATACCGGTGAATTTTATTTATTAAATATTGATTCTGATAACGGTGGCCCTTATCCTTTGTATATATCCTTTCGTACGGTAAATCTTGGGCAGCCTGGTTATGGTACCCTCGATTGTGACATGACTATTTACTGTCAGATACTTTCAATAACGGCAAATGCATCGGTTTGTAACCCGGCCAGCAATACCTTTACTCTGAGCGGTAGGGTTTATTTTGTGAATGCACCTCAAACCGGACAGTTAGTAGTATGGGATAATACAACGGGCTATGGAACTACATTTAATGCTCCCTTCAGTTCACCAGTTGACTACAGTATTCCCGGTTTACCCTGCGATAACCAGATGCATACGGTTACTGCCATGTTTTGGGATTCTGCTTCTTGTAATCTATCAACCCAGTTTCAGGCACCTGTATTATGCCCAGATGCAACCCTTAGCGGAGGGGGGGGTATTTGTGAGAATACGGGAGGAACTGTACCTCTGAGTATTTATGTCAATCCCAACGTACAAATGCCGGTAACGCTTCAATGGAGCATCGACGGCATACCTCAGCCGGCCATAAGCACCTCCGGCCCTTTTCCGTTAATTTTGCAGGTAAATCAGCCCGGTGTGTACACCCTTGATACAGCTTACAACGCTTTGTGTGCCGGTAATACACAGGGACAGGCGCAGGTGTTTGTCTGGCCTTCTCCTCAACCCAATCTGGGCAATGATGTCACTGCATGCGAAGGGGACGAGGTAGTGCTTGACGCAGGCGCCGGATTTAGTTCGTATTTATGGAGCACGGGAGATAATACCCAAACTCTTACTGTTACCAAATCCGGTGAGTATTCCGTAATAGTTTCCGATTCCAACAGTTGTCAGGGTGCCGACACGGTTAGCGTGTCTTATCTGCCCAAACCATCTCCGAAGATTATTTATCATCATTAAACTAAAATTAAAAATCGATAATTATGAAATTCAAAAGCTTATTTCTGATGGTAGTATTGTTTACCTGGCTGGGAAAAGCATTTTCCGGCACGGAACCTGTACTGCTTAATCCCTTATCTTCTCCTTTTTATATGGAAGATGGAGAGTTTTTGGGTACCCTCGGGATGATGTGTGGCGAGAGCGGTACAGTTGCCATCACTACAGATGAAGGTCTTACATGGAGTCTAAAGCACCTCGCTCCATATGTTACACTTAAACAGGTGATTATTGAAGATGCTAACACATTTTGGTTGCTGAGCGATTCCCTGCTTTATAAATCGAACGATGGCGGGAATACCTTCGATATACTTTACTCAGCAGCCACAGGTGAAAAATTTATTCGCCTGCGCATCGAAGGGACACAAGCCTGGCTGCTTTCTTCAACCGATAGTCCTTTGCAGCAGAGCATTATTACCAAGAACAATACCGACTGGAGCACGACTCCACAAACCATTGCTTTGTCGTTTTATCCTGCACTGGATTTTGAGCTGACGGGCACTGACGTGGCGCTCGTAATAACTAACGGTGCTGTTTATAAAACTGTTGATGGTGGTTTAAGTTTTTCTTTAATGTATACCATCAGCGAGTATGAATCCTTTTCAACTATCCGAAAAAAGGACAATAATGTGGTTTTTATCGGAGGCATGAGCTACGGCGGAAAGAAAACGGGTCAGGGCAGAGTGGACAGTTGGTCTGTTATTTGGAAAACAGTAAATGGAGGCATTACCTGGAGTCAAAAAAGTTTAGGGCCCGACCTTACCTATTCTTCTCAACCCAATAAAATTTCCACGCTGAGCTCGGGTATTGTCCTTGTTGGGTTGACGCAATCTGGAGAAGGCAGCAGTCTCTGGCCTGCCGCGATTTCGTTTGACGAAGGTGTAAACTGGTCTGGTTTCATTACCGACAGTGCTTTTAATATGGCCAATTTCGAAGTTCTGAAAAAAGCATGGGTTATGGCTTCAGCAAATTATTTCTGGACGTATGAGCAAAAAATAATGCATACATTGTTTTATTCTGGTACTTATCTTAATTTGGCCACTCACGACCCTCTGGTAGTCCGACGCATAAACGACATTGCAAATCCCGGAATGTTTTCTTCATTGAATAAAACTTTTCTGTCAGTCGGATTTTATTATGATCAACTCCTGGTATCCGAAGATTTTGGAGTTTCATGGAATTCAGCTGCTATAGCAGAGGATTCCTTTCTGGATAGAATTGCGTTTTCATCGGACGGGCTTCATGGTATGGTGACAGCCACACACAGGACATATTCAACTTCTAATGGTGGCAATACCTGGACGAAACATTCTCATTTCGACCCCCAATGGCCCAGCATAGTTTCACTCAGTTATCCGGTGCCTTCGGTAGCTTACCGTCTGGTGTCGGATTATATTGATCCGGATATTTATTATCTTCAGAAATCGGTTAATGAAGGGGCGAGCTGGACGTATTTGCAGCTACCCGGAGAAAACATAAAGGTAATGAAGTTTACCTCTGCTTCACGGGGATACTTATTTGGCGGTGATAATCAGACAGGTTCCGGAGGGTTTTATCTGACCACTGACGGAGCTGCAACCTGGACCTGGTATCCTTTGGCAATAGATGAAATTATCCTTGCTGATGTGCCTTATGATTCCCTTGCCTATGTGGTTACTTCCGACAACAAGTTCTATAAGTTATTGATTGGCTCCACAGGGGTTTCGGTGGAAGAGATCGCGATTCCTCTGGGAATAACCCTTACAGGATTTGATTTTTCGGATGCCCTGCATGGGGTACTATTGGGCGAGGATGAATGGTTTACCCATGTTTATTGGACCAACAGCGGAGGCGCAGCATGGAATGAATGCGCTACCTGGCTGCCCAAAGGGCTGAATCAGGTAAAGCTCATAAACAATTTTCTCAACGGGTATGTTTTGGGGAGGGACAATATTCTGGTGATGCTCGATGATGCTATGCCTCTGAGCCATGAGGAGAATAATGCAGCGAAACTATCGGTATATCCAAATCCTACAAACCGCTACCTGATTTTCGATGCAGGTATTAAAAGTGCTCGCATCGAAATCTATAATGAAACGGGTCTGCGGGTAATGTCTTCAGAGGTTGACCTGCCCACCAGAATTCCAGTGCAGCAACTTAAAAAAGGACTCTATTTTTATCGGATAACATTTGATAATCAAAGTTATACAGGTAAATTTTTAAAAATTGATTGATTTCTCTGAAAAAAAAGAGAGGCTGCACATGTAAACGGGCAGCCTCTTTTTATTGGTTGAAAATTAAAGTTTTAAAGCTGAATTTGTTATTTTATTCTTAATCTCAAACCAGTTACAGAAAGTTATTTCTCTTTTCCTTTAACAAATTTTGTGGTTTTCAGTACATTACCCTCCTGAGAATATTCTATCCATTTGCCATCCTTTTCTCCATTAAGATAATTACCGCTTACTTTTACTTTGCCGTCGGGGTAAAATTCCTGGTATTCTCCTTCAAGAATACCCTTTTTGTAATTTTCTATTTTTTCGAGTTGTCCGTTTTTATCATAGGTTTTTTGCAGTCCGTCGAGGTCACCGTTGGTGTAATTGTATTCTGCAGCAAGTTTTCCATCCTGATAAAACCATTTGCTGGTGCCATGGCGCTGGCCATTCACATAATACGATTCTTCCTGAGGCTTGCCATTTTCATAATAAATCTTTTTCAAGCCCCAGGGCTTACCTTCCTTGTACCATTGTTCAACCTGAGGCCTTCCTCCGGGCATATAATTAATAGAAAGACCATCCAAAAGGTCGTTCTTAAAATATTCTTCAACAATTAGATAACCCCTACGATCGATTTCCAGTCTCAGTCCATTGCGCTTACCCTGTTGATATTCTATTACTTCATTAATAAAACCCTGGGAGTGATAAGTTCGCCAGGTGCCTTCTTTCAAACCATCCTTGTAATTACCCTTCTGCCACTGGCGGTTTACAAGTTCTTCCCAATATCCTTGTTTCAACCCCTTGCTGTCAGTCTGGTTTTTTGATGGGGATTCCACTTCTTGCGACCAGATAACGGTGCTTACGGCCAATAAAGAAAGCAACATCATTAATCTTTTCATGACTTTAGGATTTTATGAATTAAGGTTTTTTACTTGTCCAAAGAGTTCGTAAAGGTCGGCTTTTTCGATGAAAACAGAATAAAATGAACCTGTCTGTAATAGCCCTTGTGAGACAGGAATAAGTACTTCGTTGTCTATTTCCGGAGAATCGTAAATGGTGCGGCCGACATACCATTCTCCTTCTATTTTATCAACAAGCACCTGCATGGTTTTTCCGATAAGTGCCTGGTTTTTTTCAAGACTGATTTCACTTTGTCTCTCCATGAGCAGGCTTGCCCTTTCCTTTTTAATTTCTTCGGGAACATCGTCGGGGAGTCCGGCTGCAGGGGTTCCTTCCTCCTCGCTGTATGTGAATACGCCCACTCTTTCGAAGCGGGTTTGTTCGATAAACTCCAGTAATTCTTCGAATTCTTCCTGTGTTTCACCCGGATATCCTACAATAAAACTGGTACGCAGGGCAGCCTGAGGCAATACATCTCTGAACTTTTGAATCAGTTTAAGGGTATCTTTTTTGCCAATGCCTCTGCGCATGGATTTCAGGATACGATCGCTGATGTGTTGCAAAGGAATATCGAGGTAGGGGAGAATGTTATCCCTTTCCGCCATCAGGTTCAATAAATTCTCGGGAAAGGCTGCCGGGAAAAGATAATGCAAACGAATCCACGGGAAGAGACCTGAGTCGGATAGTTCTCTGACGAGTTCGGTAATCATAGGTTTACCCTGGGAATCTATTCCATACCAGGTGAGGTCTTGCGAAATCAGCAGTATTTCCTTTACACCTTTTTGGGACAGCCATCTGGCTTCTTCCATGATTTCTGGAATAGGACGCGAGACATGCTTTCCCCTTATGCCGGGTATGGCACAAAAGGAACAGTGGCGACTGCAGCCTTCGGCAATTTTCAAATAAGCATAATGAGAAGGTGAAGCCAGCTTACGGCCGGGAAAAGGCCCCTCGTAATAAGGATTGCCAATAAAATCCAGGATTTTGTCTTCATCGTTCACCCCAAACCAGGCATCCACCTCGGGAATCTCTTCTTTTAATTCTTGGAGATAGCGCTGTGCCAGGCAACCCATCACAATTACCTGCTTTACCTTACCTTGTTCCCTGGCCTGCAGGGCATCCATTATGGCGTCGATCGACTCGGCCTTGGCGTCTCCAATAAAACCACACGTGTTGATTATCAATGTGTCGGCTTTGCGCCCCAATCCATGGCCCACATCATGGCCTCCTTTGGCCAATCTCCCAAGCAGCCTTTCGGAGTCAACCTGATTTTTAGCACATCCAAGTGTAACTATTCGAATTTTATTTTTTGCCATTTCTGGAGTTGTTTAGGTGAAAATAGTGGGCAATTTGCCTCTCTACCTGGTTTACTTCGGCCAGAATTTTTTCGGTGTCGAGGGTTAGCATTTGACGCCTGCGCATGACAATCCTTCCGTTGATTATCACCGTATCGACATCGGTGGGATGCATACTATAAGCAAGGGTGGAATAAATATTATAAATGGGCTGAAGGTGAGGTTTATTGAGGGATATGAGGATGATATCCGCAGCTTTTCCCGGTTCGAGAGAACCAATGATGTCACTAACGCCCAATACACGGGCTCCGCCTGTGGTAGCCATGTAAAGGGCTTCAAATGCGTTAATAGCCTCAGGATTTCCTGTCATCATTTTAGACACCAGTGAGCTGTGTCTCCATTCTATGGGTATTGCCAGATTATTGTTGGAGGCCGGACCGTCGGTACCCAGCCCGGTAATTATTTTTTCTTTCAGGTAGTCGGGTATAGGTGCAAAGCCGGAAGCCAGCTTGAGATTGGCAGAATGATTATGAGCAATACGGACGCCTGCTTCTCTTAACCGGGAATAATATTCGCTGGGAACATGCACCATGTGGGCTGCAATGAGTTTATCATTTAGCAACCCTACATTAGACAGGTGGTCGATAGGATGTACGCCAAACGACTTTTGGCAATCTTCCACTTCTTGACGGGTTTCGGCCAGATGAATGTGCACCGGAAGATGATAATCAGCAGAAAGCTTGGCGATTTTTTTAAGTGTGGAGGGTGAAACAGTGTAAACGGCATGAGGTGCCAGGGCTACTTTAATCAAAGGGTCGTTCGAATAATGGGATGCTAATTCAAGGGCAAAGGCAATGGCATCGTCGGGGTTGGGAAAATGTGGGGTTTTGAAATCGAGGATGCCTTCTCCCAGCAGCACCCTCATTCCGGCTTGCTGGCACGCCAGGGCAACTTCATCTTCGAAGAAATACATGTCGGCAAACATCACTGTTCCGGCAGCAATCATCTCAAGCAACGCCAGACGTGTACCCAGGGCAACATTCTTTCGGTTCATAAATGCGGCTTCCGAAGGCCAGATAAAATTTTCGAGCCATTCCTTCAGAGGAAGGTCGTCGGCAAAGCCCCGCATCAACGACATGGCTGCATGTGTATGGCAATTGATAAATCCCGGCATGACCGCCATCCCCCGGCCATCCATTACCTCATCCCACCCCTCAAGGTTTACTTCTTCGGCCGGTCTAATAAACGTAATTAGTCCATCAACCACTCCTATGCTGTGATGAGGAAGTACCCGGGGTTGGTCGCCCATGGTCAGAATCAGCCCATCGTGAATGAGCAATCGTTGTTTTTTATTCTTCAAATTCACTTTCCTTTACCTCAATTTTAACAATTTCATATCCTTTCCAGACCTCTTTGGCTGCATGAATGATTCCGGTGAAAACACTCACCATCCCTAAAAGAAACAGCAACAAAGCAAGAGGCTGAGCAATTTGCGTGTCGACAATATAGCTTGTACCAATAGCTAAGCTGCTTAACACAAACATGGCTACTGCAATCGTATAGAAGAAAACAGTGTTGCGGATGAGTTTCAGGCGGTATTCAAATTTCCCTACTTGCAGACGAATGGAATTCAATCTGCGCATCTGAAATTCATCCAGGGTTTTGGCAAAATAACCCGGAATGAGCCTGCGTTTTTCCTCTTCAAGGGCTCTGATGCGATTGACAACAATGCCGTATTTGTTGTGTATTCCCAAAAGCAGTAATCCACAAGCCGAAATCATCAAGCCTGGGGCCAACATGGCCTGAATCAGGTTTACGGAATTCAGTTCAAACATGTTTGTATATTTTTTTGGTTTGCAAAGATACTTACAAGCTTTTTCTTACAAGGGTATTTCCATCACTCGCATACTTCAGCTTGGAGGTAATGGCATGAAGATTTTTCGATAAACTGGCGATGTGCAAAACATGATAGCTTTTGTATACCTAATTGGGGAATCTGTGTAATTTTGGCTGAGAAAAATTCTCATAAAAGAGTAAATGAAAACTCACCATAAAATTATTATCGGAGACAGCCGGCAAATGAATGAATTATCCGATAATTCAGTTCATTTGGTTATTACATCGCCACCTTATTGGCAGTTAAAAGACTACGGAACAAATAATCAAATCGGCTTCCATGATAATTACGAGAGTTACATCAATAATTTGAATTTAGTATGGAAAGAGTGCTACCGTGTATTACATTGCGGTTGCAGGCTTTGTGTAAATATCGGTGACCAATTTGCTCGTTCTGTTTACTATGGGCGTTACAAAGTCATACCTATTCGTGAAGAGATTATTAAGTTCTGTGAGAATATAGGGTTTGATTACATGGGGGCTATTATTTGGCAAAAAGTGACTACTTCCAACACAACAGGAGGTGGTGTCCAAATGGGTAGCTATCCATATCCAAGAAATGGAATTTTGAAATTGGATTATGAGTTTATTCTTGTTTTCAAAAAATTAGGCGACAGTCCTAAACCGACAAATGAGCAAAAAGAGCTTTCAAAAATGACTGCCGAAGAATGGAATACTTTTTTTGCGGGGCATTGGAATTTTCCGGGGGTTAGACAAAACGGACATATTGCGATGTTTCCCGAAGAACTTCCCAAAAGACTAATAAAAATGTTCTCTTTTGTTGGTGAAACGGTTCTCGACCCATTTGCCGGAAGCGGAACAACTGCTTTAGCAGCAAAAAACACAGATAGAAATTCGATAGGATATGAAATCAATTCTGAGTTCATTCCTATTATTAAAGAGAAATTAGGTGTTTATCAATTGGACCTGAACAATACGACTTACGAGTTTTTACTTCAAGAAAAATTGAAAACCGATTTTGAAAAGGAAATTCAGAAATTACCTTACATTTTTAAAGACCCGCATTTATTCGACAAAAAAATAGATGTAAAGAAACTTCAATTCGGTTCTAAGATTGACAAGGATAGCTTAAGTAAGAAGGAAGAATTTTTTACTGTAAAAGAAATATTGAGCCCGGAAAAAATCCGTCTAAGCAATGACCTCATCGTAAAACTTATAGGAATAAAGGTAGACCCGCAAAATTTCAGCAAAGCAATAGCATTTCTGTTAGGGAAAACCAAAGGAAAACGAGTATTTCTAAAATACGATAAAGTAAAGTATGACAGTGAAAATAACTTGCTTTGCTACCTTTATCTTGAAAATAAAACTTTTATCAATGCTCATTTGGTAAAAACCGGTTTAGTGCAAGTAGACACTAATATTGATTTCAAATACAAAGACAAATTTTTAAAACTCCACCGAGAAAATTATGACAAAAGAATGGATTTTGAATAGCGCGATGAATCGCTTTCAACTTAATTTTAAAAGAAATGTAGGGCCGATTTCTGAATCAATTCGAAAGTGTGCTCCCAGAAATATTGATGAATGGCGTGATTATTACTTCGAAAATGTAAAACCTAAAGAACACATTATTGGGTTAGGAAAAATACTATATACGAAAATAACGGAAGTAATTCAATCAGAGGTTGCAGAAGTAACAGAGCAGGATTGTATTGATTATATGATGCAGCTTGTAATCGACAGGACATATGATGGATATATAACTGAAATACAAACTATCTATGGACAACTTCAAAATATCTTGAAAGTCAAAATTGAACCTGCACCTGATGAATGGGACAGGTTATTTAATGTTGACTTTTATATTAAAGTCGGTGAGAAATTTATTGGACTTCAAATAAAGCCTATTTCATTTGGAAGCGGTGTGCAACTTCCAGAAATTTTCAAAGAAAGGAATATTCAGGAGGAGACACATAAACAGTTTACCGAGGGTTTTGGTGGTAAGGTTTTCTACATTTATTCCATTAAAAGAGACGGAAGAAAGGATATTTATAACAAAGAGGTTATTGACGAGATTGCTGAAGAGATAAAGAGACTGAAAAATTATAAATGAGCTCTATTTAAGCCAACAGACTCTTGTCGCATTGATTCTGAAGTTGTTAACGAAGGGAAGTGCTTTTATCAACATTTGTGTTTGATAGACAATGATATCCTTCTGAAATCTTTTGGTAAAATACGTTTAATTGATTTCTCGGAGGATTTTCGGTTGTTTGTCAGCATAATTTTTATTTTAGCAACCAAATTTTTTTAAATGGTCGATTATGGCAGGTAAATTCAAAGTACTTATTGTTTGGATTCTTTGTCTGGGAAGCCTGGCTTTACAGGCTCAGCAGAATTTCAACTGTTTTACGATAGTAGCTGGTAAAAAGGCAACAGCGGATGGCTCGGTGTTGTTGGCCCACAACGAAGATGATTATGCCGAAGGCATGGAGATTTTTTTCAATGTTTATCAGGTTCCTGCCCAGAAAGCTGATGTGGCTGTATCGAATAAAGGTAAAAAAACTCAAAATGCTGAGGGCAATCTTGCGTATCTATGGATTGAAATGCCGGGTATGCACTTCAGCGACAGTTATATGAATGAATATGGAGTGGTTATTGTATCCGATGCCTGTCCTTCGCGTGAGGATAAGCCCCGGTTGACAGATGGAGGGATTACCTGGGAACTCAGAAATACTATGGCCCGGCAGGCGACCTCGGCTCGCCATGCAGTGGAAATTGCGCGTAAACTTATACTTGAGAAAGGCTACAATTCATCGGGGCGTACGTATTGCATAGCCGACCCTCAGGAAGCCTGGATGCTCTCGGTTGTTAACGGCAAGCATTTCGTGGCCTTACGTATTCCTGATACTGCTGTTGCAATTATTCCCAACTATTACACTATCACTACATTCGACACCGCCGACCATGAAAATGTAATAACAAGTCCGGGTCTCATTGATTACGCAATTCAAAGGGGCTGGTACAACCCAAAAACTGATGGTCCATTCAATTTCAGGAAGGCTTATGGTTCGAAGGAAAGTCTGGGACACATGGTAAATATAGGCCGGATGTGGGCAGGTGTAAATTTGCTGGCTCCCAGAGGCTACGATTTGAAAGAAGATTTTCCATGGGCCTTCACTCCGCGTGAACCCATCAGTGTTGTTAACCTAATGGATGTTTTAAGAAATCACTATGAAGGAACAGCCCTCGAACCTTTACTTGGTGAGAAATTGTCAAATCCTCATGAAGCCGACCCCGGTAGTATTTGTGCTCAATATACCCGTTATGGGATGGTTGCACATCTTCAGAGTGGGTTGCCACGCGATTTGGGTAATGTAATCTGGCTTTCTCCTATGCGTCCCTGCTCCCACGCTTATGTGCCCTTCATGGTAGGTATGAAGGAAATGCCCGCCGGCATTGCTGCAAAAGATTATTCTTTTGCCCTGCAAAATCACCTCAAGGCACCGAAAGAACCAAGAAATGAATTTCCTAAACTCGATTACTGGAAGTTCGAAAAGCATGCTCTTTCTTTGGATAAACACTACAGGGAACATGGGGTGGAATCCCGGAAGATGGCTACGGAGCAAAGCCAAATTACCTTTAATATGTTTATTGAGTTCCAGCAACAGGCATTGGCGCTCTACAAAGAAAATCCCGACCAAGCCAGGAATTTACTCGAAAAATTCTGCCTTGATAGCTAGCAGGGTCTTCTTGAGGAACTGAATAAACAGCAGCCCGAGAGGGAAGAAGCAACCGGAAATGCTCCGGAAATACTGGCTCCTTCTGACCCACGTAAGGTTACGCTCCCTGTCAAGTAAAACTATACTTTAACCCAAAATTACAAACCAATGAGAATCAATCATCTTCTTTTAGGAGCATTTTTGCTCTTTCTTATGGCATGCGCAAGGGAAAAGGTTACAGACCCCTGCAATGAAAAGTATCAGGGTAAGTCTTTCACCCGTCTTACAGATTATGTAAATCCCTTTATTGGAACAGGTGGTCATGGGCATACCTTTCCCGGGGCCACAGTGCCATTCGGAATGGTACAACTTAGTCCCGACACCCGCCTGACAGGTTGGGATGGATGTAGCGGTTATCATTATTCCGACAGCATCATCTTTGGCTTCAGCCACACACATCTAAGCGGAACCGGATGCAGCGATTATGGTGATATTCTCGTTGTTCCGCAAGTTGGCTCATTGGTTCTTTCCAATGGTTTGCCGGATAACCCACAGGCAGGCTATGGCTCTCCTTTCAAACACGAGAACGAAGAAGCCAGGCCGGGATATTATCGGGTGAAACTGGATAAAGGTCCTGTGGAGGTGGAATTAACAACCACCACCCGTGTGGGTTTCCACAAATATCTTTTTCCGGAAACTTCTCAAGCACGACTGCTTTTCGATCTTACCCACCGCGACGAAGTGCTGGCCAGTGCCCTTGAATTTACCGGGGAAAATGAAGTGGTGGGCTTCAGGCGTTCCAAACATTGGGCCGCCGATCAGCATGTATATTTTGTCGCCCGTTTTTCTCGGCCATTCCGCAGCTATGGTATCGCCATCGACGACCAGCTGATTTCCGGAATAAAAAAGGCAGAGGGAAAAAACATTAAAGGCTGGGTAGAGTTTGAAAGCAACGGGAAAGAACCTGTTTTACTTAAGGTTGGGATTTCTGCGGTAAGCATTGAGGGTGCAAGAAAAAATCTTGAAGCCGAGATTCCGGGCTGGAATTTCGAAGAAATAGTTACAGCTGCCGATGCGTCCTGGGAAAAAGAGCTCAGTAGAATCACTGTAGAAGGAGGAGCACTGACCGACAGAATTAAGTTTTACACCGCGCTTTATCATTCATTTATCGCCCCCAATGTGTATATGGATGTTGACAGCCTTTACCGCGGCCGCGACCTGCAGGTTCATAAAGCCAAAGGATTTACGTATTATACTATATTTTCACTATGGGACACTTACCGAACCTTGCATCCGCTTTTTACCCTGGTACAGAAAGAACGAACCAACGATATTATTCGAACTTTCCTTGCTCAGTATACCGATGGAGGCATGTTGCCTGTTTGGGAACTTTCGGCCAATGAAACATGGTGTATGATTGGCTATCACAGCATACCGGTAATTGCCGACGCCTACCTGAAAGGTATTAATCAATGGGATGCATCTCTTGCTTTGAAGGCTATGGTAAACAGTGCACGACAGGATCATTTTGGACTTAAATACTATAAGCAGTTGGGCTATATTCCCGTAGGCTGTGATAATGAAACTGTCAGCAAAACCCTTGAATATGCTTATGATGATTGGTGTATCGCGCAGATGGCGGCTGCCATGGGTAATACATCTGTTTATCAGGAGTTTATACATAGAGCGCAGTACTATAGAAACGTTTTTGACGCTGAAAGCGGTTTCATGAGGCCCAGGGTCAACGGAGGATTTGTAAGCCCCTTCGACCCGCTGGAAGTAAGTCACGAGTTCACCGAAGCCAACAGCTGGCAATATTCTTTTTATGTACCGCATGATATTAATAATTACATGGAAATGCTTGGGGGAGAGGCTGCTTTTGCCAATAAACTCGATCAGTTGTTTTCCACCGAGGCTCCCACCAAAGGGCGAGACTTACCTGATATCACTGGTTTGATCGGGCAATACGCGCATGGCAATGAACCCAGCCATCATATTGCCTATCTTTATTCTTATGCTGGTCAGGCCTGGAAAACCCAACAGATGGTTCGTCGTATCATGGATGAGTTTTATACCGCCTGCCCCGATGGGTTGATTGGTAATGAAGATTGCGGACAAATGTCGGCCTGGCTGGTGATGAGTGCTCTGGGAATTTATCCCGTTACTCCTGCCAGCGATGTTTATGTATTTGGTACACCCCTTTTCCAAAAAGCGACGCTAAATTTTGAAGATGGACGCACCTTTACTATTCGCGCCGATAAAGTTGATAAAGGGCATATCTATATTCGCTCGGCTCAACTTGATGGAGAGCCTTATAAACGCAGTTGGATAAGCCATTTTGCTATAGAATCGGGAAAAGAAATGGTATTTGACATGAGCGATAAGCCTGAAAAAAGTTTTGGGGCTAATCCTGACGAAAGACCTTTCTCCCGCATCATGGAAGAAGTAATCCCGGCTGTTCCTGTTGTTAGTCCAACTGACAGCCTGTTTGACGGAAAAATCAGGGTTAGTTTGAGCCATTACGATCCAAAGGTGAAAATTTATTTTACCACCGATGGCAGTATGCCAGGCCCCGGCAGTTCACTTTATCGTCGTCCGCTGGAGATTGATAAAACCACCCGACTGAAAGCTTGTGCCGAAAACGCAGAAGGGAAACTAAGTCCCTCGCTCGAAGCCAATTTTATTAAGAAATAAATTGACCTGTAAAAGAAAATCCCCCCTTTTCAGGAGAATCCTGGAGGGGGGATTTCTTTTTTGTATAAGCCCTAATTATTACATTCCAAGGGTTGCCACCATTACAGCTTTGATGGTGTGCAGACGGTTTTCTGCCTCGTCGAAAACCAGCGACATGGGCGATTCGAATACATCATCCGTAACTTCCATGGCTTCGAGTCCGAATTTCTGGTAAATCTCTTCTCCAATGGTGGTTTCACGATTGTGGAATGAGGGTAGGCAATGCAGGAATTTTACCTTGGGATTACCCGTTTTCTTCACCATTTCCATATTCACCTGATAGGGTTTGAGGAGTTTTATTCGTTCAGCCCATACTTCGGCGGGTTCACCCATTGAAACCCATACATCGGTGTACAAGAAATCAACCCCCTTTACACCTTCGTCAACACTTTCTGTAAGTGTAATTTTGGCTCCGGTTTCTTTGGCAATTTCCCGGCATGTATTTACTAAATCTTCATTGGGCCACAATGATTTTGGGGCAACTGCCCTGAAATCCATTCCCATTTTAGCGGCTCCCACCATCAGCGAGTTGCCCATGTTGTTGCGGGCATCGCCACAGTAAGCAAAGGAGATTTGATGCAAAGGCTTATCGCTGTGCTCCATCATGGTCATGAAGTCGGCAAGAATCTGTGTAGGATGAAACTCATTGGTTAATCCGTTCCACACGGGAACACCGGCATATTTAGCCAGGGTTTCCACTATTTCCTGCGAATAGCCGCGGTATTCAATTCCATCGTACATGCGGCCCAGTACGCGGGCAGTGTCTTTCATGGATTCTTTTTTGCCCATTTGTGATCCTGAAGGGCCAATATAGGTAACATGTGCTCCCTGGTCGAGGGCCGCAACTTCAAATGCACAACGGGTGCGCGTACTGTCTTTTTCGAAAAGCAAAACAATGTTTTTTCCTTTAAGTCTTTGCTGCTCGGTACCGGTATATTTTGCCTTTTTCAGTTCAACGGCCAGGTCGAGCAGGAATTTGATTTCCTCGGGGGTAAAGTCGAGGAGCTTTAAAAAACTTCTGTTTCTTAGATTGAAAGCCATAACATTTTCTCCTATTGTTTATAAAGGTTTTGATTGAATTTATTCAGCATAAATAACCGTGCCGGCATCGGGTTTTCCCAGTTCAGAGGCCAAGGTAATTACAGCCTCTTTTCCTCCGTGCTCGCAGAAATAGATGCAGGCTTTGATTTTGGGAGCCATGCTGCCATTGGCAAAATGTCCTTCTTCCAGATAACGCTTAGCTTCTGAAACGCTGATGCGGTCGAGAGCTTTTTCATCCGGTTTGCGGTAGTTGATGTAGGCCTTGGGTACATCCGTAAGAATGAAAAACATGTCGGCTTTAATTTCTACGGCCAATAAACTCGAAGCCAGGTCTTTGTCAATTACTGCATCAATTCCCTGTAGCTTGTCGGGTTCAACCCAGAATACAGGAATACCTCCTCCGCCTACGGCAATGATGATCTGTCCATCGCGAGCCAATTTCTCAATAGATTTAACATTGTTAATCTTGAGGGGTTGGGGTGAAGCTACCACTTTGCGCCAGCCCCTGCCTCGAGGGTCTTCCTGAAATATAGCACCGGATTCTGCAGCCATTTTGTCTGCCTGTTCCTTAGTATAAAAGGGACCCACTGGCTTGGTAGGGTTTTTAAAAGCAGGGTCATTCTTATCCACAATCACTTCGGTGATGATGGTAAGAATATCACGTTCCAGGTTCTCTTTGATGAGAACATTGCGCAACTGCTGCTCAATCATGTAGCCAATAGAACCTTGGGTTTCGGCCACACAAAAGTCGATGGGCTGGGCTGGAATTCCATAAAGCTTTTCTCCGGCTTCATGCTGCAACAGCACATTGCCCACCTGAGGCCCGTTGCCATGTCCTATAACAATATCAAAGCCCTGACGAATAAGCGGTACTAAATGCGTGCATGTTTCATAAACATTGGCTTCCTGTTCGTCGATCGTACCTTTCTGATCTCCTCTCAAAAGAGCATTACCTCCAAAAGCAACGACTGCTAATTTCTTCATAAAAAATTGTTTTAGAATGCTTTATTTTATTTCAGCGTGATTTCCGATAGAAAACAAAAAAACAAGGGGCAAATGCTGAGATCTGTCCTTGTTCCTGTTGGTTAACCGGAAGCTGATTTACAGATTTTTAAATTGAGGCCGCAAAACTATTAACTTTTTTCCGGACTAACAAAAACGTTTGCGGAACTCCTAATTTCCTAATTTTGCAGCCTATGCGAAAAGGAGACACTGAGGTTAACATAAAAAACAGAAAAGCCGGATTTGAGTATTTTCTGGTCGAAACATTTACGGCTGGGATTGTGCTCACAGGAACTGAAATAAAATCGATTAGGGCAGGCAAAGCCAATCTTACCGATGCTTACTGCACCTTTGAAGGGGATGAGTTGTGGGTTATCAATATGCATATCTCTGAATATGAGCGTGGCACGCATTTCAATCACGAACCTAAACGCCCCCGTAAACTTTTACTCACTCGTCGCGAACTTAAGCGCCTGCAAACCAAAGTGAAAGAGAAAGGGTTTACTATTGTGCCTACTCGTTTGTTTATCAATGAAAAGGGTTATGCTAAACTCGAAATTGCCCTGGCCCGTGGAAAACATAGCTACGACAAGCGTGAAAGTATTAAACAGCGCGACCAGAAGCGGGATATGGAGAGGTATGATGATTGAGTTTCAAGTTCCAAGTTTCTAGTTCCAAGTTCCAGGTTCCAAGTTCCGGGTTCCAGGTTCCGGATTCCAAGTTCCAGGTTCAGGGTTCCAAGTTTGTCTTGTCCTGAAAAGTAGCTGGCTAAGCTTGGTTTGGGGGGATGGGGTTGATTATTAACTGGTATTCAGTGCTTTATAACATTGCTATATGGCTAAAGTTTCTGGGGACTATGGGTTATGAACCTCCATTCAAATGAGGTTGGGTTAATCTCTGTTTTTATGAATGAAGGTATATTTGAATACTTGGCTTTTGCTTAAAATTCAATTATATTTGAAAAACTAAATTAACCCTGATGGCTGTCATTTTCATCGTTTCTGACGGTACGGGCCGAACCGCCAAACATGCTCTGGAGGCAGCTCTGGTGCAATTTAGTGCCAGTAGTAATGAACAATTTATTGAAATATATGCCGGAGTGCGCACTTACGAGCAGATTGATGAAATTGTGGACGAAGCTGCCCGACGAAAGGCTTTGATAGTTTACACGCTTGTGAATGAAGAAGTTAGACATTATATGCAAAAAGCCACCCGATTACATGTAGTTGAATCGGTGGATTTAATGGGCCCTTTATTATTAAAACTTACGGATCATTTCGATCGACAGCCTGAAGGAACACCGGGGCTATACCATGCGGTCAACGAAGATTATTTTAAACGTATAGATGCAGTGCAGTTTGCCTTTTCGCATGACGATGGACAACGCTCCCACGAGCTTGACCGCGCTGAAATTGTTCTGGTGGGGGTTTCACGTACCTTCAAGACGCCTATCAGCATTTACCTGGCTTTTAAAGGTTGGTTAGTGGCCAATGTACCTTTAATTGTGGGTATTTCTCCCCCGGAAGAACTCTTTAAGCTGTCCCCCAATAAGGTATTCGGACTCTACAACAATCCTCTCGACCTCAGTAGATTGCGTAAGACTCGTCAGGAATATCTGAATGGTTATACCGGAGATTATGCAGCTCTCGATTTTGTGAAGAAGGAGCTTGAATATGCTCATCATCTTTTCAGGTTAAACCCGGGTTGGCGAACCATTAACGTGTCGCACAAGTCGATAGAAGAAATTGCAGTAGAAATACTTTCCTGGATTCAATTGCAGAATAAGGAAAAACCATAGAATCATTTCTTCATAGATTATTAACATGGAGATAATTTTCACTTAACTTTAAGGTAACAGGCGGGGAATACTTTTGCGGCACGAATAAAAATAACTGTACCGTGTCAACCGGAAACTTAACCCGCTATTTGATTTTCTTCTCCTTAATCATTGCCTCTTTCCAGGTTTTTCCTCAATCAACCATCAAAGGAGTCGTAAAAGATGCCAAATCAGGCGAAACTATTGTTGGAGCAAATGTAATCCTGCAAGGCACTACCATTGGTACTTCGACTGACCTCGATGGGAATTTCGAAATAAAAAATGTGAAGCCAGGTGTTTACAATCTGGTCGTTTCATTTATCTCCTATAAAACAAAAACCATCGATCGCATAAGGGTCGAGGCAGGTAAGACCCTTGAATTGAACATTCCCATCGAAGAAAATGTGGCTTCGCTTGAGGGAGTTACCATAGTTGCCAGCAAACGAACCGATACAGAAATTTCCATGCTGAGTACCATACGTCAAGGAAGCCTGGTGGCCAGCGGGGTTTCATCGCAGCTTATTAAACGTTCGCAAGACCGGGATGCTGCCGATGTGGTAAAGCGTATCTCAGGAATTACCCTGGTGGACGATCGTTTTGTTATGGTCAGAGGCCTCAGCCAACGCTACAATAATGTATGGTTGAACCGTGCGGCTACCCCCAGTTCCGAGACTGACGTCCGGGCCTTTTCGTTCGATGTCATTCCTTCAGCGCTGCTCGACAATATTTTGGTTTATAAATCACCCGCCCCCGAGCTACCCGCCGATTTCAGTGGTGCGGCCATCATGGTGAC